>Ga0115854_10126_pt1 | contig 16176 bp, 13 predicted proteins | sample InSIn2SAF170_FD_83868 | JGI IMG/M metagenome (GOLD analysis project Ga0115854, IMG submission 83868)
TATGCCCTCCTCTCTCTCTCTCTACCCTCCAACTATCTCTTTATCTTCACCCATTTATCCATTTTTATCTCTCCCTACCTCCCTACCTCTCCCTCTCTCATTATCTTCCTCCTCGTATCATCTCTCTATGTCCATTTGCATTTGTCTCTCTCTATTCTATCTATGTCCTTCTCTCCTTCTCTCTCACCCCTCACTCCCTCATTATATCTCTCCCTCTCTCCTACATCTCTCTCTTTCTCTCATTACCTCTTTTTCTCTATTTTCATTTACATATTTATCTATGTCTCATTATATCTTCTTTCCTTTTTTTATATATCTTAATCCCTCTCTCTTCTCTCTCCCCCTTACTTCCTCACTATATCACTTACTCCCTCCCACATCACACATTCTGTCTTGGTATTTCACTCTTTTTATTTCTATATATTCTTCCCTCTCTCTCCTCCCATCTTTGTCTAGTAGACCACTTCTCTCCCCTATCTCATATTCCTTCTCTTTCCCTCTCTCCCCCTCTCACTCACTCCCTCACTATATTTATCCCTCTCTCCAACATCACACACTGCCTCTCACTCTCTCTCTCTACCCTCTAGCTCTATCTCTTTGTCCCTCTATATATTTTTGTTTATCTCATTTTGTCACTACACCACTCTCTCTCTTTCTTGCCTATCTCCATCACTCCCTTAGTTTATCTCACTCTTCCCCATTCACTCTCTTCATCCCTCTCTTTCTTTATCTCTCCATCCATCTCACTATATCTCTTCACCTCATTCTCTCTCTTCTTCTCAATTTATTTCTCATCTCTTAATCTCCCTCTCCTCCTCTCTCCCCCCACATGCCTATCCCTCCCTCTCTTTCTCCCCCCTGACTCTCTATACATTTACTTCCTCTTATATGTTTACTTATATATCTCTACTTATTCTTTCCTCCATATCTACATCTTCCTCCCTCTGTTATTCTCTCTGTCCCCACTCACTTCCTCCATACCTCTCTCCCTCTCTCTACACTAAGTCCCCCGCTACCCCTCTCCCTCTCTCCCCCATTAGTATTTCTCTCTCTACCTTTCACCCTTTTTCTTTGACTCTCTCTTCTTACCTCTCTCCCCAATTTCCCCCCTTCACACTACTTTTGTACCTCTCCCTTCATCCCCCTTCTCTTTGACCTCCATGTTTATCTATATCTCCCTCCTTCTCTCCCCATCACCCTCATTTGCTCACTATATATCCCTCTCCTCCACATAACTATCTATATATCCCTTCCACATCTTTATCCATATCTCTCATCCTCCCTCATTCTCCCCTTAGCTCTACATATGTCCCTCTTTGTCTTCCCATATATATGTATATCCCACCAGCCCTCTCTCTAATGCAAGAGCATCATAAAACACAATTTACCAAGAGGGTCAATCCATTTACCAAAGGAGTTATTTCCTCAAAGTGTGGATTAGGTTATATTAGGATAATCCTTTGTTTTCCATGTAATTGACTAAATTTAGTATTTTTTTGAGTTGTTGGAGATATTTGAGAGGCTTTTTTGTCCAAAAACAATTGAACTATTTGATCCACAATTCATGGATCTGGAGAAATCCCTCTATTGTATTTACTCATTTTTTAATGTAATAAAAGAGGATTGAGAAATAAATGTGCATGGAATAAGTGTTATTGAATGGATTTATGGCATAACCAGTCCTTCAATAATTTTCCCCTTTTATTTAATTGAATGCACACTTATGTTATAATCTTTGTAGGGGTTTGTGTGACGATCTTTGTAGCGGTTTGTGTGACGCTATGGAATTTTATTCAATAATTTGTAACTGAGATAAAGACATTCATGCCACTATGAATAATATTGTATAATATTATGGTATAACCTTTAAGGATCTAATATTATAGCATGTAAGAGTGGAATTATGAGAGCTTGTAAGCACTTGGAGTTGAGGCCTGAAGATACAATCATAGGAGGTGAAAGCTTATAATATTTCCCTTTCAGTAGGAATCTGACACTTGACAACGTCAAAAGATGGTACTTAAAATTATTTCATAATACTTTCATCAAGAAACAATGATGGGTTCGAGGTTGCATATGGAAAGGTTGAAAGAAGAATGCATGTAGGAACAACTGGGTTGACCAGACATCAAGATGATGTGTAAAGTTTGCTAATACAGAGAGCATCAGGATGACATGAAGTATTTTATTGGAGGTCAAGACTACTGAGTGGGCCCTTGAGTATTTTGTACTCTTCCACTGAGATGAAAGGATTGAGGCCCAAACACTTAAGCATAATTAAGGGTGGTGATCGATGGAAATATTTCTATTACGTAGATCTTATCTCGGGGAAGGAAAGTTTTATGCATATTTTGGGAGCATCGGGCTATCAGAGAGCTGGGATGATGTGTGAAGGTAGTGATGTATGAGTCTCACCAATACAAGAGAGGCTAGGGTGGCATGTATTCCAACTATGAGGAAGAGTGAAATGGGACCACAATAAAGGATTTTTACATGTTTATAATAGCCAATAATGACAACTAAATGAAGTTGAGAATGACAGCTAGTGGGAATAGTTCCCATTACATATAGTCTTGTCTCCCAAAATATTTCCTTTGTGCACACCTTGGGAAAAATAGGGTGACATAAGCTTGGGACAAGGTGTAAAAATTGACAAAACAAGGGAGTTAAAATGTAGGTTTTGAGGTATGGTCACATGACATGGAATGGGATCAAAGTATAAAAAATGTGAGGATATTATGAGGTGGGGATGCACGGTTCATAATACCTACTAACAAGGTTTAACCAATGATTTTTAAATAAAACTAAGCCCTTCTTTTTAGGTTACTATTACAAGGCTCAATTGTAGTGATTCTAGTTCATATTTGGGAGTATAAAGGCCTTATTATGCATAGATTTCTCCTGTCCATAGTTATGGTTTGGATTGCATAACCTAATATTTTCACATATGTTGGGATTTATGATTGGAAATGGAAGTGAAGGAAAGCTTTGGCTACAACGCTTCTTGAATGTACTTGAGGTGTGAAATCAATTTTGACTAGATATAGAGTAAGCTCTATGCCTACATCATTAGTGGTATCAGAGATGGATAACCTATTCAATTGAATTCTTGGAATTTAAGAAAAACATTATAGCAGTGATATTTTCATTTTATTTTGATTTCCAATTAAAGCCAAGGTACCAATTTTTTTATTATGGTGTAAAGAATACATGATAGGAATGTTATTTGAGGAGTTTGGATTTCAAAGGAAGATCCAAGCGCAATTATTTGAGAAGATTTAAATAAGTGAAGTGAAAAAAAGGTGATAGTTGAGAAGTAGGAAAGTTGATCAACACGGATTTGTAGTGAGTAAAGAGGAGTGAGAAATTGTAGTAGTGATCGAAAAAATTACATGAAAAATAATGAGTTTTATTTTCAACTAATTTAAAATTGTTGAAGCAAGTAGAAACAAAAATTAACGATATAGTGGGATTTTCTACAACAAGGAATTTATGACAGAGAGCTAGTAAAGCTCCTAAAGAAGATTTTGTTGCAGAAAAGTTACAACAAGGAATATCGTAAGAAGATTTCAGTTAGAGATTGAAGGTAAGTCAATAATGGATGTTCTCAAAAGAAGTTTGTGAGTAGACTACAAAAGGTAGAGGATAGAAAAGGAGTGCTCAAAGGTTCTAGATGGAAGAAATAGTAGTATGAAATGTCTAAGCATAGGAGGAAGCTTGGTGAGGTATTGGTAGTAGGAACAGAGGCTTACTACGGGAGAAGGCTTGGTTTCAGCTCACATTGGGCATGGAGGAGATCATAGAAGAGAAGATGAAGATGAATATAGAGAGCTAAAGGAAAATTTAAGGAGGAAGCCATAACAAGAAGAAAGAGGATTCTAGGACAGTTGGAAAGAAAGAGAAGAAAATAAGCGATGAAAAGTTTGACAAATAGATGGTTGAGATAAAGGCAAAGCTCAATAATTTGATTAATTTGATATAAAAGAGAATTAGAGAAGAATTGAAACAATGATTTTATGTAGGGAAAATGGTCATGTGGCATGTGGAGGATTTATTTGTTGAGAACTTGATGGAGAGAGTATAGAGAGAGAAGAAGCACTTAGGGATGTTAAGTATGCAAAGAGAGAATCCATATATGAAGCAAACAGAGGACCAATCCATGTAGAAGAATATAGTGGTGATGAAATGGCGAAAGGGGTTACTGAAGAACATTCAGAGAATAAAAAGGCTCATGGTTTTAATTTTAATTATTTCTACAAGCATGTATTAGTATACCTGTATCAAAGATGATGGAGTTGAAGAGATGCCAGAGATAGTTGAGAAAATCATAAATTCCACAAAGGAAATTTTTTTCTTATGGAGAACAACCAAGAATTAGTAGAGATTGAAGATACACAATCTCAAGGGATTGTCACAAGAAAAGGAAATTCAACAGTAGATTATGGAGACACCATTAGAGAAAGTCATGAAGAAGTTCAGGATGAAATCTTCAAGTTTGTAAGAGGAAATTCAGATGTATATTTGATTCGGTCAAATTTATTTTGATAAATGTATATTTAATAATTTTGGAAGGAATTTTATCAAACTTTGGAAGAAATTGGAAATTTCAAGGAATGGATAAGGCATATTTTTTGAAAAATTGTGAATTAGAACACTACAAAGATAATGAGAAAGGAACTAATCAAAGGAACTTAGCCCAAAGTATTTAAAAAATTTTAGATGAGAATAAAAGAAGCTAAAGACAAGAAGATAGTCAAGTATAAGAAGAGGCATCAATCTCTTTTATTGGTCAGAAAGACAAACAGATAACTTGTGAGTAAAAATATGAGGAAGGCATAACAAACCAATGTAGTGGTAAGAGTGATTCATAATAGGAACTTGTTTTGTGGAACAATAGTGATGATGTTGAGCATGGCTAGAAAATTGCAAAATATGAAGAAGAAAAGACTCATCTGTATGAAGAAACAAGGAACTATAATTTGTTGAGAACTATTAGAAAAGTGGACATGTAATATTTAAATATGATAAAATGATGATGGAAGATTAGAATCAATGCTCTTTCAATGTAGGATCAAAATTGATGGGAAATGTGTTACAGTAGCCTAGAAGTAAAGTTGGAGATATTAAGGTAACAAATTTTCCTATGGAAGGTTCCATTCTGTTAAATGAATGTGAATATGTGTTAACATAAGGTGCTCAAAGTATTGTTTTTTAAGACAACAATAGGGTTCTAAGAGAGAATCCTTTCAAGAAGAACAAGATGGAAGCTGGATTCTTAGGACTAGCTGCATCTAAGGAAATAATAGGTTATCATATGAATTTTGTTAACAAAGAGTGGAGTATTTCTTTGAATCATGTAAGAAAATAGGTGGACCCTTGTGGTGGGTTCTTTCAATGGTTAGACACCTCAAATATTTTTTAGGGGATGTGGGAGAAATCTCTTGTAACTCACACATCACATGGCCACAATTGAATGGAATAAATTTCTTGCGGGTGCAAAGAGGAGTAATATGTAGTATGATTTCTGGTTTAATGAACAACATAATGATTTATAGTTTGTTAGGTGTCAAAGAGACATATTGGATATAGAGAAGGTACATGGAGAAGAGGTTTAAAGTAGTCAAAAAGAATTTGAGAGAAATGAAGGAATGGAGGAAGTAATTTGGTTTGGAAATGAATTAGATTGCAAAAATGTGAAATGGCTAATAGAAGAGTGCATAAATGCATCTATAGAAAAGAAGATAAAAATCGAAAGACATAGAAATTTAATTGTGAAAAATTCACATCGAAAACTTAAACATCCAATGAATTTGAAAGAGAATATAAATGCAAAGTATAATTTGATTTTAATTTTAAAATCTTAAATGTCAATTGTATTTTGCAAAATATTTTTGGAGATGTGTCTACCTCTGAAAACGAAAATAAGACAAGAGGTTTTGAGGATGGATACAATTCAAAGGATGAGGCTTGTAAGGGAAGAATAAGAGTTTTCACTAGTCTTACAGAGGGTATTGCTAAAATAGAGTAAAATTTCTAGGAATGTAGATATGCAATATATAACTAGACTTTTGTAGCAAGTCAATGACGAAATGATGTTAGGTCCCTATAATACTAGTGTATTTTCATTGTTACTATTAGTGTACCCCCTTATTGTTATTGTTGCACCGATTTAGTCCCCATATCGTTATTATTGTGCCCCATAGAAGCACACTATTATTATTGTTGTGCTCTTGCATTATTATTGTTATGTCAGTTTTGATTATATTGTGACCCCTTACACTCCTATATATAGAAATGATGTTTCTTCATTTGAATCATCCCAAGATTATTCATTTTTGTAATTTAAAGGAGGTTTCCCCCTCAAAGAGGCTAATTTTGAAGTTGTTAATCTATCTCTTCCTCTATTTTGTCAACTAGTTGCATAACATTTGGTATCAAAGCTTTGCATTCTAGGGTTTCTATTCTTCAAATAGGTCATATTGGAATTTTCACTATAATTTATTTTTTTAAGAGGCTTCAGAAGCTAAAATTTTTACTATGTGGATCTGAAATATTACAAAAAATTGTGTAAACATTCCAGATCTTTGTTTGCTATATTTTCTTAGATATGCTTTGAGTAAGTTAGGGTTTTCCTAGGCTCCAGAATTCTGTCGCAAATAGTTGACCTAGGAAAAATCATCATAAATTTGTTTCTACGAGGATTTAGAAGTTGAAATTTTTACCACGTGGAGCCAAAATCTCATATAACTTCATGTAAATATTTCAGGTTCTGGTTTGGTAAATTTTCGGAGATATGATCTAAGGAAGTTAGGGTTCTTGTGGGCTACAAAATTCTATCTCAAATATGTGACCTAGGGAAAATAATCTTAACTTTTGTTTCAGGCATCAGATTTGAATTTCATAAAAATTGGTTGAAAGTGCACAAACTCTTGTTTTTCTTGTATAAATTTGATAGTTGAAGGTTAAAAAATGACACGTGATGTCCCGTACAACTTCGCTCTACTAAACTAGTTTGTAATTAGGTCATCGTAGGAGATTTCACATAACTCTTTCTTAAAGAATCAATCTCGATCATACTTGTTGGGTTGGAAAGAAGACATACAGGGCTATCACTTTGATTAAATTTCATACATTTGATATCCGAAATTATCGAGATACAATAAATTCAATATCGAGCTCCTACAAAGCGAAAACAAAAAAGTGTAGCTTTTTAAAATTTGCATAAGGTTTGCTTGAAAAATTAGTTTGAAGTGATTAAAAGGGTATAGTGAAGCATACTTATCATTAATTGATTCCCTAAAGAAAGAAAATGGAAACACCAAGTAAGCAACCTGAAATCTCTACCATGACACATGAAGAAGAGAAAGAAATGCAACATGATATATCAAAATTATGAGACCAACTACAACAAATTTCTCTCACACAAAAACTAATAGAAGTTTAGGTGGGTGGTTTGAAGAATGAAATCGAATCTAAGATCAATGGTTTGAAGAATGGCATGGAATCTAAGATCGATGATATAGAAGAAAAATTGAAAGGAAAAATGGAATATTTGAATAAAGACATGGAAGGTTTGAAGGAAGGTTTAACAAAGTTGCTAAAAGAAAGGAATCCTAATGGAAAAAAGGTAGTAGAGGAAACCCATGATAAGAGAAAAATAAATTTTAATCATTATTTCGTATAATTTAACGTTGGATTGAAGACCTACCATATTCCAAAGATCGATATGAGGAATTCTGATGGCAAGGATCCCGTAACATGGATACAACAGTTGGAGAAATATTTTGATCTCCTTAATGTGCAAAACACACAAAAGGTATATGTTTCATCTTTATATTTATAACCCAATCAATTTTTATGGTATTGATGACTTTTCTCTCATAAAAAAATTGTCACTTGGTCAATTTTTATGGAGGAAGTGATAACACATTATGAGGATACAAAGAGCAACATATTCTTTAGCCAATTGATAAATCTCAAACAAAAGGATTCAATGTCATAACACATTGAGGACTTCCAAAAATTGAATATAAGGGTAAATAATATTCTAGAAGAGCATAAGATTGATGTTTTCATAGGGACTTGAAAGGATAACATCCAACATGAGGTTAGTCTTTGGGAACATGATTCATTGGAGAAGGCATTCAGGTTGGAAAATAGAATTGAAAGAAATATTATGTTAACAAGAAAACCTACCACTCATAACTATAAATATGGAAGTTTTGTTTCTCCTAGCCTTCCACAACCTATGGGGTTGACACCACAACAATTGGAAGAAAAAAGAGAAAAAGGGCTTTGTTACAATTGTGCTAGGAAATACACTAAAAATCATAAGTGTACTGAGAAGAAATTAGTTTACATAGACTGGGAAGTGCAGGAAGAATAAGAACAAGAAATGTCAAAAGAGGAGGATATACAATAGGAACCAACCTTAGAGAAATAAGAAATGAATATGACCATATATTGTAATGCATTTAGAGGAATGGCCACTCCTCAAATTCTCAATATAGGACATATGAATAAGAACAAGGTAATAGTGTTGATTGATTTGGGTAGTACCCATACTTTTATTCATTGCAAGATAGTTAAGGAAATTAATTGCTACTTGTATCCAGCACCGGAGTGTCAAGTGATGGTTGTAAGTAGAGGAACGATAAATTTCTCTAGAAAGTTTCGTAATATCAAGATATCCATGGCAGAATATATATTGAATAGTCTAATTATTTCCATTCCAATGGGTGGTGTTGATGTTGTACTAGGATTCCAACAATCTTTGGGTACAATAGCTTTTAATTTTCAAGAACGTTTCTTGAATTTTATTGGGGAAGGAAAGGAAGTTGAGTTAAGGGGTATCATAGGGAAACCAGGAAATATAATCACCTCTAGTGGCATGAAAAACTTATAAAGAAAGAACAATGGGTCATAATTGCACAATTATGTTCACTAGAGGTTCAAACATTGAAATCATATATTTCTCCAGATCTCCAAAAAGTCTTGGACAATCACTCTAAGTTTCAAGTAGTGGAAGATCACATTGAGCATAAAATATCACCAAATTATTATGGTCCTTACAAGGTGTTGCAAAAGATTGGTACTATGAAATACAAATTGGAGCTTCCTACATCTTCCTGCATGCACCTAGGTTTTCATGTTTCATGATTAGAGAAGGTTATAAGTGACATGCTCCTAGCTCAAACAATATTGGGAGAACTTAATGAGGAAGGAAAAATCATATTGGAACATGAAGGAGTCACGGAAACAAGAACCCAACAACTACAAAATTGATCAATTTTAGAGTTTCTCATCAAGTATAAGGACTTACCTGTTGAAGATTCCACATGGGATTATGTGAATTTTATACAAGAACGTCCAGAACTATCCCCTATAATACTAGTGTATTCCATCAATGTTATTATTAGTGTAACTCCCTTACTGTTATTGTTGTGCCCATGTAGTCCCCATATTGTTATTATTGTGCCCCATACAAGCCCACTATTATTATTGTTGTGCCCTTACATTATTATAGTTATGTCAACTTTGATTATATTGTGACCCCTTAGACTCCTATCTATAGAAAGGAGGTTTTTTCATTTGAATCATCCATGAATTGTTCATTTGTGTAATGTAAAGGATGTTTCCCCCGAAGAGGCTAATTTGGATGTCGTTAATCTATCTCTTCTTTTATTGTGTGAGCTGGTTGCATAAAAATTAAAATCAAGGTATTACTCGAGAAGGTAAGAAAAAGAGTTGGATGCAACATGATTACAATGAACTATTAGAATGACCTTGAGCTTGTTGTAGTAAAAGGGAAACATATGAACGATTGCTTATATATTTTTAATCATGGAAGGATTCCAATTGAACCAATGAATATGTTGAAAGTGGAGGCAGCATAGGAGTTGTATAATACAACCTCTACAAGTAAACAAGGAAAACAAATATGGATCATTATAATAGAGGAGTTAAATGAAGCATTTAGACACAACAGATGAAGTTCTAGGTACAAAACAAAGCATACTGTAGAGGATGCATCGACTAGGATTCTGAACATTTTGGAACCTTTTACAAATGTTTTGTCAAGGAGTGATGTGTCCAATTTAAAGATATAGTAGTAAAAAACAAACAAAACTAAAAGGAACGAGATCAATGATAAATACTCTCAAGTGAACGAACAACAAAAATCACTATAGTTATGGGTAGATACTTTATAACGAAATATGGAGCAGATAGGATGCACAAAAGCAAAATTAGGTTTTGGAGCCTAGATGGTTAGTGGAAGTAACAAAGAAACAATAAAATAGTAAAAAAAATGGAAATCTACAGCATAAAACTTGGGATCCCGGAGAAATTCAACAACCAAAGACTCATAATCATGAGATTATGAATAATTTTCTCCTTTGGATTATGATGCAAGAGCATTGTAAAACTCTATTGACCAAGAGATTCAATAATTTTACTAGGGGAGTAGGTTCCTCAAAGTGTAGATTTGGTTAGGTTAGTAGAATCCATTGTTTTCCATGTAATTGAGTAAATTTAATATTTATTAAGTTGTTCGAGAAATTTGAGAGGCTTTGTTTTAAAAAAAAATATTGGGCTATTTGATCCACAATTCATGGATCTGGAAGAAAGATCGCTATTATAATTATATTCATTTTTTGAATTAATAAAAAAATAGAGGTAACATAGTTTGTGTGTGGAATAAGTGTTATTGAATGATTTTATGGCACAACCAGTACTTTTGAAAACTCCCCCTTTTATTTAATTGAATGCATGCATATGTTATATAAGCTTTGCATGGGTTTGCATTATACCATGGACTATTATTGAAATATCTATAATAGAGACAAATGCCACACCCTTATGAATAATGTTGTATAATATTATGGCAACATCTTTGACGATCTGAGATTAGCGCGTGCACTAGAGTGATTATGAGATCTTGTAAGTATAAGAAGTTGAGGCTTGAATATATAAGTGGAGGAGGTGAACACTTAGAGAATTTCCTTTCGAAAGGATTCTGTCGCAAGACATTACTAGGAGATGATACTTAAATTTCTATCATAATAGTTCCGTTAAGAAATATTTTCTGGTCGGATGTTCTGACCTAGAAGGTCGAATGGAGAATGCATGTGGGAACAACTGAGCTGATTGGATGTCAAGTTGATGTGTAATTCTGACCAATATGAAGAGTGTCAGGTTGAGGTGGAGCATTTCATTGGAATTAGAGAATGACAAGTGGGCCCTCGAGTATTGTTGGCTCCACTTGTGCGTGAAAGGATTGAGACTGAAACACTCTAGTTAGAATTAAGGGCGGTGATTGACATAAATATTTATGTTACCCATTCTCTGTTTCCTGGAAGGAAATTTTTGCATATAGTTTGGGAGCACTAGTTTGACATGAAGCCAAGATGATGTGTAAGGATAGAAACATATGAGGCTGGCCAATAAAAAGGTGGTCAAGGTGATATGTATTCCATCTATGGTTGGACCACAATAAAGAATTTTTACATGTTTATAAGAGTCCAAAACAACTAGTGAGAGCTAAGAATAACAATCGACATTAATAAATCTAGTTACTCGGAGTCTGTCTCCCAGAACTTTTCCTTTGTGCTCACCTTTGGACTGCCGAGGTGACGTAAGCCCTAGATAATGTGTACAAGCCAAAAAAACAGAGGCGTCAGGACCCAAGTTTGAGGGTATGCTCGTATGGCATGGAATGGGAGAAAACTGTAAAAGTTATTAGGATATTATGGAATAGGGTTGTGCAGGTAATAATACCATATAACAATATTTAAACAATGACTTTTATATAAAAGTAATACCTCCTCATTTTATTACTTTTGCGAGGCTTGGTTGCAGCTAGACTAGTTGGACTTGGGAATTTAAAGGCCTTTTTGTGCCTACGTTAATCATTTGCCTAGTCATGATTTCGGTTTCATAACCCAATATTTTCACATAGGTTGGGATTTATGTAGAAATAGAAGTGAAGGGAAGCTTCCACTGACCTGATTTTAGAATGGACTTAAGGGTTGAATTCAAATTTGACTGAATATAGAGTAACTTGTAGCCCTTCATCACACTCACTAGTTCTCTTTTTCTCTCTTAATATTTTCATTTTGGTTTCTACATATCTACTTGTCACTCTCTCTCTCCCCTTGTTTCCCCCATATCTCGCCCTCTCTCCCCTTTATTTTATATCTGTCCCTCCATCCCTCACTTGATCTATTCCTCAAAAACAACCCCTCACCAATTCTCTATGCCCTCCTCTCTCTCTCTCTACCCTCCAACTATCTCTTTATCTTCACCCATTTATCCATTTTTATCTCTCCCTACCTCCCTACCTCTCCCTCTCTCATTATCTTCCTCCTCGTATCATCTCTCTCTCTCTCCACCCCCCACTTTTTCTCTCTCTCTCTTTCTCTCCCCCCATTATCACTCACTCACACAATATTTCTCTCATTCCTCTCTCTCACCACCCACTCTAGCACAATCCCTCATTCAAAACATTTTCATCCAACTTTGTCTCTTGCTTCCTCCTTGTGTAAACCATAAACATCCCTCTCCCTATCACTTCCCCACTCTCTTTCCTTGTCTCTTTCTTTTTCAGTGGTAACTTAATCTCTCACATCACTCACCAACTCATTCTTCCTCATTCCCTACTCTCTCTCTCTCTCTCTACCTCTCCCACCCACTTAGACCCTCTAATCCTCCCTCTCTCACCCTACCCAAACCACCTCAACATTTTCCCACCAACTTATTCTTCCCCATCCCCACCTCTCTTCATCTCTCTGTCTCTCTTTCTTTCTCTTTTAATCTCCCTTGGCCCCTCTAACCTCCCTCTCCCTCTCTCTCCACACCCACACAAACCCACCTTAACCATTTTCTATGTGTTAAAGTAATTATTTGTAGGAATGCGCACATGTTTTTGTAAGTAAGAAAGTGCATGCATAACTGGTAATAAAAAATGACATTGGTCAAGAATGCACATGCTCTTTTGTTTTTAATTAAATTTTTTCCTAGTGGGAATCCCATGTGCATAGTGACTTGGTTGCTTTGGATATAGATTCATTTACACTGCATTACATGTTAACATTACTTTTTGAGAAAAAAACATATATATCTCTATATTTGACATTAGTTTTCTATAATCTAGACAAATCTATATAATATATATTGTCCATGAAACTATATGCGCATATAGAGTTGACTGTGTAAATTATAAATATATAATATTTTTAAAAAATCAATAGCCTTTAATATTTTTAATATATTTTTTTCTTGTCATATATCAAAATAATAAAATAAATCCATAATCTATTTCCACTATAGCTTTTTTTTGGGCCTTAATGGTTTGGAAATAAAATTATATGGTCCACTAAAAGATAGTAGAACTTACATTATAATAAGAAATGCACCATAATGATAAGAACATTTCGAAGGCATTGTAACTTTAAGAATATATATATATAATATAATATAATATAATATGAATTTTTAAAAAATGTTCATTAACAAGAACAATTAGTTCTCTATAGCTCTACAGGATTTAATAACAAGATTCCATCATTAACATACTCAAACTTTGCACTAACAAAGACATATGCATCATATTTTACATGAAAAATAATGTATTAATGTTAAGAATACTTAAATTGAATTTCACGTAGTTAGATATAATTTATATAAATAAATAATGTATATTAAAACAAACTCACTTTTTTACACTTTATATTTGTACATCATCTTCAAATATGTTGCATAAATACCTCTAATCATCCCTCCAAATTAACCTATTGTTATTTTTACATGTTTCAATTACCACTCAAGATTTATGACAGACTATCATTAACTTGCACACTCTCTCTATTAAATTTTTCCTTTAAGCATTAATATGTATCTATTATTCCTAATTAATTTCACTACAGAGATTTCCAAACCAGTGTAACTAGCATAGTATATTTGAAAAAATAAAAACCTGATACATATCACACCTCCTCTCACACCTCGTCACTCTCTCCTCTCACACCTCGTCACTCTCTAGGGTCATGACTAGGTGCAGAAAAACACAAATATGGATGAAGTAGTCTAACTATTTTAAATATATAAATAAATTCATCAAAATCTTAAAAAAATGTTAAGGAAATATAAACACCCATCATTTACCAACATTTATTTACTTGGACATTGATTTTCATCCTGACAAGATTGGTTACTGCCAATTTCTACTCTCATATCTACTAGTGTTTTCTATCATTATCTTCGCCATAAGTAGCCTAGACACAAAATATGGAAAAGTTTCCCTGATTTCCTCCACTGCTTTTCCACACTGCTTTTCCATAAGTACCGAAGACAAGAAAATATGAGATAGTATCCACGATTTTCTCACGAGGATTGACTCCTCATGGGAAGTACCCCTGCACAAAATATGGAATAGTCTCCATGATTTCATTGTTCATATATACGTATTTTTAATATATAAATAGTGAAAAAAAACATTAATAACTTGTTTTAAAATCTATAAATAATTTCAACATCACAAAAAAAATTATTTGATACATTAAAATTATACTGATTTTAGAATTAAAACATATTATTCTAATAAATCTCTACGATATCTTAGGAAAAATTGACTCAGAGAGATACACTAAAATCATGCAAAATTTACAGTACCGTGCAATATTTACAGTACGCATATATCGCTCAGCTTATCTCATTGCAGGTTGCTCAAACTTGTTGAGGTGGCTAGCAAGCCCATCCGTCTCAGTTTCTCGTTCCATTAATACTTCCAATATTCTGACAACTCCGCTCTCTTAATTTCCGATACCTCGACAACTTTGATTCCCAGCAGCCATGGATAAGAACTGAACTTAAATGGATTCAACGCTACCTCCGCACCAAAGGATCTCAAAATTTAAAGGCCTTCCCTACTGGAATTTCAAAATTGAAATATTGTGCTCGGAGTTTTTGCAACAAATTATTGATTAGGGAAGAGATGGTTCTCTGCTTCTCTCCTGCATCGGCTTCCACACCGTCCCCCACTGCAACAACATCCAAGAAAACTCCATAATGTACATCAAAAAGAGGCTCCTCATTCCCAGATCTCTTCTCCATCTGCCGCTGCGGGTGCAATTTCTCGAGTTGGGGGGCATGGATAAGATTTGGGATCAAATGTAGGCATTTAGGCTATCTAAGATCTCTTCACAACACCGCCAAATATCCAACACCATATTATGATCTCGAAAATGTTAAAATCAAAGTTTATATGGGAAATAAAAAACTATTTTACTTCATTTCGTTCCCTTTTAATTGATGTTCCGGAGCAAGCGAGGATATAATTCAGTACCGTTGAAGGCAAAAGTTAGAGGATTAATTCGAGGGGAGCCAAAACAAGTTGTTGATACACCTGTTAAATGTTTATTAAAAGAGGTTTTGGATGTCGAATCTTATAATGGATTACTATATCCCGGGATATCTATTCTCAGGGTCGATTCAACAAGTTCCAACCGAGTACCAAATTAAGGCTACTCGATTCAATTTCAAATATAAAGTTTTAATGATATCCAAGTCCAACAAAATCTTTTGGCAGGAAGAGATGTACTTTGGATGCATTTACATATCATTCGTATCATTTTATTAACTAACAATGAATGAAGTGTCGTCGAACTTCTATGTTTGAAGTTGTTGTTTGACATAAACTATTTTGTTTGTAGGACCATCTTACACTCAATCCATAAAATTGGCCTTAATTCCCAAAAAAGTACGTTCAGGTTGGTTTCTCAATAGTTGACTACTATAATCATAAAAGCTAATCCTGAATACAAACAAGGCATGGTGAATTTTCTAGAATAGTGCAAATATGTAAATTATTCTCAATAGTTGACTACTATAATCATAAAAACAAGAGCTAATCCTGAATACAAACAAGGCATTGGTGAATTTTCTAGAATAGTGCAAATATGTAAATTATTCACAATTCAGGAAAATTTTACTAGATCACTCTCATGAAAAATTTACTAAATTACTCTCAAGATCAAGATCAGGATGAGCGTGACACTAAGATTCGATTAGATGATGAAGGTGGGGATGGGGAAGAATAAGATGGTGGGAAAATGTTGAGGTGGTTTGGGTAGGGTGAGAGAGGGAGGATTAGAGGGTCTAAGTGGGTGGGAGAGGTAG
>Ga0115854_10111_pt2 | contig 16169 bp, 16 predicted proteins | sample InSIn2SAF170_FD_83868 | JGI IMG/M metagenome (GOLD analysis project Ga0115854, IMG submission 83868)
TCATCGAAGCTTGATTTCTTGTCCCGCCCCTCGCCTTGGCGGGAGGCGTGTTGGACGCTGTCGTCACCTGTGGTGTCGTGGTGTCTGTGGTGGTGCTCGGTTGTGCCGCTGGTTTGTTGGTCTCGTGGGTCGATGTCTCGGGTGCGGTTTGAGTCGTAGGTTTCGTCACGGGGTTGTTGTTGCTGTTGGTAGCCGCTGGTAGACTGGGAACCGCCGGGCATGAAGTTGCCTTCTGTTCGTCCGCCGAGTGCGGTGCCGGTGTAGTTGGCGCCGGAATCGCCTACGATGCCCTGGGTGTCACGGGGATCGAGGTCGGTTGTTTGACCAGCTCGTCTGTGGTCTCGCGCTAGGTCGGCGGCAACTGCACCGGCGCCAACACCGGCTACACCAGTGCCCATTGCGGCTGGGTTGCTGTATCCACCAGTGGTGGATGTTTCTTGAGGTCTGTAACCAGACTCGTAGCCACTTGTGGAAGTGCCCATGTTACCAGCACCTGTTGGATAGCCCGATGAACCGGTGCCCATGGAACCAGATCCAATGCCAGCACCGGAACCAATACCTACACCAGAACCAACGCCAGCACCGGAACCGTAACCGGAACCGATACCGGTACCGGTACCAGAGCCAATGCCAGTTCCAGATGTGGACTCGTACTCTCGAGAAGAGGTACCTTGACCTGGTAGGCCACCATTTCCAGCACCAATAATTCCAGCACCAGTGGTAGTACCGTGACCGTGGGAGTGTCTGAAGTGCCCAGTGGCCTCTGGGTCATGGTTTCCCTCGTGTCTCTCTGGGTGTAGGTCTACATCTTCTGGGTCTGGCTGCATGGAATGGTCATATGGGCGTGGAGATCCTGCGTACTCAGTGTGGCCTGTGCTTCCGCCCGTCAAGACCTGCTTCATACCCTGGAAGTCATCCATAGTCTTCGTCGGAAGCATGCTTATGCCGTGATGCTCGCTCGGTGCTATAAAAGACAGGGTCAGTCATCTCCTACGTAAGACTCTTTGTTGAAGCTGGTTCGTGGCTTCATGATTCTAACTTACCAATGTGTTTCTCATGGATCGGGATGACGGTATGCACAACTTCTGGCTGGATGGTCTCTTTGTGGATCACTGGCTGTACAACTTCGTGCACATGATGGGTGTCTACAAATATTAGCAAGAGTTTGACATATATGTTAGCTTCTTACAATGCTCGCCGAGTGCTTGCGATGCGACGCCAGTCGAACGGCTGGTACCCTCGACTGTCCTTGTGTCTCTGAATTGTCCTAGATCGGCTTCGACTCTTGCCCTCTCTTGCTCGAGATCACCATGACGGAACTCCCTCTCAATTTGAGGAGCGACCTGGTGAACGTGTTGCTCAGGAAGAACCTCTCGCGCTTGGAGTGGTTGTACAGTCGTCTGTTCAGGGTTAGCATAGGATGTCGCGGACTCGAAGTAGCTCATACGTGGTAGTGGTGCTGGTGAACCTCTCGGTCGACAGCTTCCTGCGTCTCTTCGTGTACGTGGGGCTTGATGACTTCCGACGTCACGGCGGGATTGACAACTTCTTCCACGTCGGTACGTTCTCTGCCACCATGGCCAGTGACCTCTGCGACAGCGTTTCTTGCGGCGTCCATGGTTGCTGGTTAATGATGATAGTAATGGTGAATTATGTTTGAAGACTTAGCAGAAGTTCGGGTACACAGCGAGAACACGAGGATATAATTGAGTACATTGCTTCTGACGTTTCCCACTTCTCAAGTGCGTCATGGTTACTTCGAGCTTCCACGGCAGAAATCGCAACAGTGTTTGATCCATCTGCGGGGCCATCGGTTCTGGTAACCACTAATGATGGTGATGTGAGCCACAGGCAAGATAGCTTGGTGGAGGGGCAGACAGCCAGGCTGCGGGGCGGGACAAGAAATCAAGCTTCGATGACGATCTTTTGGCTGGTCACTTGCTTGCTTTTCTCCTCCAGGTGGATCAATGATTCGTGATATGATCCATTCTTTGCGTGTTCGGTGTTACTCTGGACGGCTACAAACACTGCACGGATACAGAAGCGTAACAAGCCTACCGCATTAAGCACTTATAAGAAGAGCTGGGTGATTGTTTATCTGTGATGTAATGTGTTTGTTGACGACAGGCAGTGGGAAGCGACAGCTTGCAGAGTGCAGATTAATCCTCTGGACCTCCGATCCTCCCGATTACCGGCAAGCTCAGCCTCGACAGGTGGTTAATATCACGTGCAAATCAAACGACCATACCTCACATACCTCAACTTCTCAAGCCAACCTCGAATTGGGATGTGATAGAAGTACGGAACAGTTTCGGCATGCAGAGATTGTTCAAAGCAACAAGATGGAGACGGAAAGTAAATTCATCATTTTGATGAACGTAAAATTTATACATGAAAGATCATCAGTAAAGGTCATAAAGCTAAGCTATGATAGACATATCATCGTGAGAACGAATCGGTAGATCCCCAGGACTAGTAATTCTTACACCTAATATCCCCCTGTTGCTACCTACCAGGCGGATTTGGTCGATCCAGTCGACTGAGCAGTGCTCGAAATTTGTGTAAGGAATCCGCTTGATGCGTATCTGGAAGTGTTGCTGCTATCAGTGCCATTGTTGTAAGGGAAAGTCGGCATTGCTCCTGTCGACGTGGTCCGAGTACTATTGCTCGTAGAAGAACCAGTAGGTGTGACAGTGACAGTGCTCTGGACCACAACTGTCTTGGTAGAGACAGAAATTGAACAAACTGCTTCTCCTGAACTTGCGAGACCATTTCCAGAACCGCCGAAGCTGCCGCCGTTGTTGTTGCCTGCACCTGTAGACTGAGCGGGCGTGGTTGACGTGGCATCGACACCAGTCGTGTAGCCTGAGCCACCATTGTTGTTGGAACCACCGTTGTTGCTGGAGCCACCACTGTTGTTCCAACCGCCATTGTTGTTATTGGAGCTACCACTGCCGTTCGAACCGCCGTTGTTGCCATTGCCAGTGCCGACATTAGAACTCCCTGTAGCAACAGCATTGCCATTTGTCGACGATCCCACAGAATAAAGCGTTATTGTGGATGTTTTCGTCGAGGTTATGGTTGTGGTCGTAGTGCCCTCATCTGACTGAGTTGCGGTAACAGCGCCGCCCATGTTGGTTGGTGTGCTGGAACCAGATATGGTGATGGTGCTAGTGAACGTTACTGTGCGTGTTACCTGGGTTGTAATTGTAATGACTGTAGTCTGATCTCCAGTACTCATCGTGGATACTATCGTGCTGTCGAACACTGAAGTTGACACTCCTACAGACGGCACAGTAACCAGTGCCGAGGTCGTAACATTGGCATTTAGACCACCAGAAGGTAAAATAGCAGTTGTGTTTTGCTCAATCCCATTTGAGGTTGTTTCCGCAGAAACGTTCGTAGCTTTTGTCGTAGTGGGCATAGAGCTGGTGGTCGTTAAAGACGAGTCGGACTGTGTGGTGTTGTAGGATGAAGAGCTTGTGCTGCTGCCTGAACTGGTAGTAGACATAGATTGGGTATCCACAGTTGTAGTGGTTGTTGATGTGGATGCGATAGTCGTACTGATGGTTGTAGAAGTGGTAGAAACAGTGGTGGATGAACTTGTAGTTGAACTGGTGGATGTAGTCGAAGATGAAGAAGCGAGCGAGGACGTGCTCACAGAACCTGATGAAGTAGTAACTGTAGTAGTCGTACCAAGAGCACTCTGCGTAGTGGTGGTACTGCTGAGCATTGGGGACACTGTCGGAGTGCTTGTTGTTGTAACCACAGACGACAAATCTAGAGGCGTGGACGAAGATGATGTGCTGGCTTGAGTAGATATGCTGGTTGATTGCATAGTGGTGTTGGGCCACGAATCCCAACCGTCACGTTTTTGTCCATCATGGTAAGCAGCACCAAAAGGTTTGGCTTCGGCAATAGCCAAGGAGAGGACAATGGTGGCAAGGGTCTTGAATTGCATTTTTGCTGGATTGCTGGGGTATCAATGTTCTTCGTGTTGGTTCGTTATAGGTGCAAGGTACCGGACCTGGAAGATGGTAAAGGCGGACTCGAATCGAGTCTTTTCAAAGGAATGTGTCTGAAGGAATGACTGGGGAAAGGAACGACTGGATCTACCAAAACGTATCACCAAAGATCAAAGGAATGACTGTGAATGGGAAGGAAAAAGAGCAGACAGGAACATGAAGCTCACCTCTTGCTTAAGAGACGAAGCCATGAAGATTGAATGCTTAGCGTGCGACATCTGTTAAATTGCGGGAGCATGCAGTCCTCGGCACATGGATATCATCGTCGAACATAGTCGGAACGATGTTGCTAAGGAGTGATGTGAAGGGGACGATGATTGGGTTGGTAACAGCGAGCGTTTTGTGTCAGGATAAGATAGACTTTGGCACAGGGGTTGAGGAATAGCCAATGAGCACACGTTTCATGCAGTCTCTCCCCCGAATGGCGCCAAGCCCAGCCACGGCTGCGCTCCATTCCGCCTCCTGCCTTGTACTCCATCTACCTCCCTGGTGGCTATTCTGAGATTCCACTCGTGTTCGATCTGACCTACTATGACACGCATCGTGCATTCATGCCGCCAAAATCCACGATTTCCTTTTCTTCGGGACAATTCTAAACTTGTAATTGGCCTATGTTGCTTGCCGGTGGTGTGCGAGCACTGGTTGGTAGTGGTTAGAAAGACTCTGTACCACTCCAGACGGCGTACCTGCGTCTCAATACGACCCTTACTCTCGCGTGCGCCACACTCCTTGACTTTCCAGCCCTTACAGCTGCCCGGATCTGGTCACCAGAATTTGAACATCTATAATCGACTCTGTACACGGTCAACATGCGTTCCGAACGTGACATGAACAAGGAACAAGGGGGTTATCAGTGTAGAAATCTCTTCCCGCACACATTTTTCCATCCTGGATATACTTCCAGAAGGAAATAAACCGTTGTGTAACATGTCAGTCAAAGAAGGAAGCAGCCGCTCAATCCCCACCAATGCTTCAGTTTTATTGCTTTGTTATCTCTCTCATGAAGGACAGTAAAATTGGTGGAGGAGTGTCTCAAGCATCGGAACAGTCAAGTAGTAGTTCATTCAACCTCCCCGAGCCAATGCCAGCATCGATGGTCGCCGAACCCTTTCAATCTCTGCGAAAAGTTTCCTGCCAAACATTCACAACAGACCATACCAACCTTGCGCGCAAATCTCACTACCATCAGTTTGTGTTACAGTTGCAACACCACATCCAGTCATACGGCCGAAGGAGATCATTGCTCAATCCAACTGTACGGTGAGTATGAGCTTGACTCTCGATATTTACCTCTGCACCGACAAAGCCGCGCTTTACACCAGAGTACCAACTCTCTAGCTACGGTCTGCGCGGTGCGTTAAACCTGTCCAGATTTAAAGCTCCCGCTGCCACTCTCGCTTCCCGACCCATCCTTGATCCTGACAGCATTACCTTCAATCATCCTGTCAAATTGTTCCGTGTTATCGATAGGGCACCTGTCAGGCAGACAAGATACCCAGGTACATGTACCCTGCTCCGTATCAAAGCTCCACTCGTGCATTTACATAAGCTTGGGATACTTGCGCTGTAGAGCGGAAGCAGTCTGCAATCATTTGAATCGTCAAGTTCCGTGTTCGGCGCATCTCGTGATCCTTGATGCATTTGTATCTAGGTGGATAGGCTTGCAAGACTTGATAATGAGTTCTATCTATTCATGATCGCCTGGTGCAGTGTCTGGCGTACAAGCTGAATTTCCTGCCAAAATGCGATGTCGCTAGCGCTGGTAGAATCTTGGCTCTATCTATCTATGGCAGATGCGAGGTCACACCATCGTTTCGGATACTCAATGCTGACAACTCTCGTCAGTTCATTCCCACTATTCACGTACTGGTATCCATGACATCTGAATTACCAGTAGTCGGCAAAGTCTCTACAGTTTCCACGAACCCTTTCCGTCGATCGCCCAGTCGCTCTGCCTTGAACTGCTCTATCCTCTCCTTAATCTCAGTAGCTGTGGAAAGTGGTTAGTACACTGCTCTTCATTAAAACCAAGGGCTTGCATGACTTACCAGGTAAAACATCCTCGATCTTCAGCGGCACGCGATTGAATGGATCGTTCGGGTCACTAAGTAAATGACTTCGAATTGTGCTCCGATCAATCACTGTCTTGCTAGTCGGTAGGAGGACCGGATCTTCCATGAGAGTGTACATAAGTGGATCAAGGAATTCATCTGGGACCTCGCCGAGATCGGCTTCGGCTGCCTCGTCTTCTTCTTTTGTTTGTGCGAAATTGGCAACCAGCTTATCCCATTCAGCGATCTCTTCCTGGCTTTTCAGTGATCTTTGTTGCATGATCCGTTTGGCTTGTGCGAAGTTTTGTGGCTTGTAGGACCGGCCGTCTCGTGCGACTGCGAGAATGAAATTAGGTTTCGTTGATAGATTGAGGTAAACATCGACTATTTCGCTGAGGAGTGTTCGAGGGTTGAAACCATAGTCTTTCAGGTTGTCGACTCGCAATGTTTCAGACTTGGGTGGGACCATAGCGTCGAGGTTGTAGTCCAGCATGTCTGCCAATCTCTGAACGACTTCTGGCATAGTAAACGCATCGGCAAGTGCTTCCGTGAAGCGCTTGAGCATACCAACTGTCTCATTTGTCAACGACATGTAAGATTTTGCTTTGCCCTTGGCAGCTTCTAGAGCTTCTTCCTTTTCCTGCCGCTGTTCCTGAGACATTGTGCTTCCTCCCGTCTGCAGCTCTTTCGTAACGTCGTAGATTGTGTGAAAAGCCGTAAATGATTCATCGAGCACAAATGTGACATCGTTCAACAGAAGGTTGACGAAGCGAACGAAGAAATCGAGATTAGTTTTTGCCTCCTTCAGTAAGTTTTCTCGATAGATGGGATTCGGCCAGATACTCTTAATAACCTGGAAGATCTCAAAACGAACATTAAATTTATCAAAGAATTGGGTATGACCACCCATGAATTCTGCTTCAATGAAAAACTTCATCATAACATGCAGCAAGTTGTCCAATGCGAATGGCAGGCTATTGTATTGATTAACCAAGATGCCTGGTGAACCATGTCGAAACGTCCATGTTCCTCGGAACAGCACTTGAACTAGAGTCCCTTTGAGATAAGGGTTTTTAATGAAGTCGGATGCATGCAGGAATGCAATACAGAGCGTGATTATCTCGTCTGATTGTGTTGGCGACACGACTGTAGGGAGATTGTAGATTATGTACCCGAAATTGCCAGATATAATATCAAGGAAGTACTCGGGGAGGTTTTTGAGTGCATCTGATTGAGGAGGGAGTGGTAGTGAAAGCTTTTGTTGAGGAAATGTGCCGCCAGATATCTGCCGTAATAGCCATACTGTCAGGAAGCGCATGAACTGCATCGACCGGGTCTGTGAAACCTCGTCGAGTAGTACACCTTGGACCGCATACTTATATGACAAACCCTGGTCGTGCTTATCCTTGTACTTTTTGAGAGCATTCTCGAACAATTGTAATTGTGCTGGATTGCTGACATATTTGTGTCGCTCCGACTCGAATTGTTCGATCTGCTTTGCCATGTGCTTTAACTCCCGGTCCATATTGTCCATTGTTTTCCGGGTTGCCTCCGTGCCGTAGTTATGTGCAGCAACTGTTAAAAAGAATATTTCTGAGATAAAATTGTTCTCGCCAGAAAGCTGTTCGCCAAAAAACTTATCCGACTCTTCTTGCGTAGCATTCATCTTGGTTTCTTCTTTGATATCGACTCTAGGTTGTCTTCGGAAGTAGTTAATATCTGGACGGTCAATCTTGGAGAATGTCGCATCAATGAAAGGTTCCGACAGCTGATCCAGGCAGGTATTAACATTGATCATGAAGCCATCGGATGAAACAGTCGTCTTATCAACTCGCATAGCTGTTCGTTTATGATTAGCGTTCACCACGAGGCCGAACCAGTCGAGGACTTTTCCTCTAGCATCCGCTGAGGCACGGATCATTGGGTTGACAATATCCAGAAGCTCGGTCTGGTGCGTTCGCAGAGACATTTGCAGGGCCTGCTGAGCGTTCTTTATTCGCCCAGGGTCCATCGTCTTCGGGCCTGGAAAGTACTGGCTAGTAGCTTGTGCCTGCAGAGGTGACAACGCGAAATATGGTCCAAGCAGAGTGTTGGCTTCTAGTAGTGCTGCAGGTACTGACTTGTCACAGAACATGTCAGCCTGAGTAATAGCATGCGCTATCGGCTTGAACATCACAAGCCGCCTCATGCTACCCATGTACGGTCTGTAGTCGCCTTCCATCGTTATGTGGGCTAATCGTTTGCTCAGCTCGCTAATTGCTGCTACGAAGGTCGGTCCGATGGTATCGTCTTCGTCCCATTTTGACACTGCTTCGGTCAGGAAATCGTGACATAAACCGAGGTCATCCTCCGGGTCTTTAAGCATGTGGTCCGCCAAAGCTTTTGTCCCATCATAACTGGCTTCTCCAAAAAGATCTGGCGTTGTTATGGATAGCATGCAGTAGTTGAAGCAAAGCCTCCTAGCTTCGGAGAGGACTGCCCATTTGGTATTGTCAGGTGTTCGGTCCTTGATACTCCTGCTCAACTTCATGAGCCGCTTCCAGGAGGCGAATAGCCAGTCGTGAGGAGTCAACTTTCCGAGGTTGGCGCCACTCTCCATTAAAGCTTGGTCCAATAACTCTGTATGTAATCTGGCATCTTGGCCCTCGCTCTCGAGCTCCTCTCGAAGCTCAGGAAGAGAATGTAAATCATGACCATTCTGGTCTTTCTTCTGCGACGGATCTAGAGTTAACCTGAATATACTTCTTAACGTCCGGTCTTCCCATTGCTGATTGTCCTCTGGTTGTTTTGTATTGTCACCTTGATGTGAAGTTGGTCTCTGTGTCCCATTCATTTCTCGTTTCTGTGGCGTTATGTTAGGAGTGATACGTATGCGAGGCGCTAGAGTTGACGAAGACGATGATGATGAAGGTACGGAAACGGTCGAGGATGGCAACAGAGAACTCGATTCTGTCGCTGAGGAGACACCATCTTGCGAAGAGGGCGATAGTACTGTGCCTTCTGCTGGAGAGTTACTCGAATTCTTATCTTCCGGCCTTGTTGGTTCCTGCGACTGCTGCAGCATGGCAAGTCTCTTGTTTCTAATCTGTTCTTCGTTAGGTGACATACTTTTTTGAGCAAGACACTACGCACTTTGTCCGCGTCAGACATGGGTTCAGCCATTTTGCACAATAGATGGGTCGAAGAGGGTGGCAAGTAGTAACGGATATTCAATATGTCGGAGTACTACCACAAGACTCGAGTCGGTGATATTGATTGAAACTCCGACAATCAGGCACGAATTCGGAGTACGATGGCGTCAGCCTAGGAATTTGGGACTTTATATTGCCCCGGAATTTAGGCGTAAGGCAATTATATCAAACAGTACAAACACTAACGGCGTCTCAGGAGTCGCTATGGTTGGGAGTGAGGTAAGTGAAGGCTGCCAAACACTATGCGGCGCATGAATCTCGTTTGCCAGTCACTATCTACCGCTCAGAAGGGTTCATTTCACTACATGATATCGTACCGCCGTAGTGTTTGCGGTGCCTCTACCTGTGCAATGCAATTGCTTTCACAACAATTCGATTTCACAATTGTCGACAAACCTGTTTGACCTTCCAACTCCACGCCATGCGAAAACATCAGAGCACCCATCCAGCAGGTTTCTTCAAGAAGCCTTTCAGTACTGCCGCCGTATTCTTAGTTGATCCAGTCTTTCACACCCTGGCATCTGCATCTCTCGTGCCGCCCGAAGCATACGTTCATCCGTGAAGAAGAATCCGGTCGCGTCCTGAATCGCTTGTCGTTTCCTTGATGTCTCCACTTCACATTGATATTGAAGGTTGGAGACATAATCCAATTCTGCCCTTGTATCCAATGAATGGAATTTCTTTGCCGACCACCCGTCGACTTCTCCTGGGTTGATGAAATAATCGATTTTGTAATTTGGTGTTTTCCGATGCATCGTATGCGGCTTTACTGCAGCGTCGAAGCGCATTGACGGTCCCGTTGATCCAGACCCGGAAAATATCGATGATAGCAAAGGTAATATGAACAGCAGCAATAGCGGCAGCAACTGGTAAAGCGCCGCAAGGCCAGAGGGATTTTGTTCTGCTTGTCCCGAGTTTGCCGGCCGTCTTCGTGGCACACCGCCTCCCATTTGATGTACTCGAAAGCCTGGACCTCCACCCATATTGAAGACAAAACCTTGTTGGCCTAGACCACCGCCTATAAAAAAGTTAATGTTGGTTCGTGTATGTCCCTCCGAACACTTACCAAAGGGGAAGCCGCCCATTCCACCACCACCAAAGAATCTGTTGAACAACTCTTCGGGCGATATTTCATCCTCATAGTAGCCACCCATGCCTGCACCTTGTGACCTCGCGAAGCCTCCAGAGAAAGGTGAACTCTGAGCCGCACCACTACTTGAGAACCGATTGTCTGGGTCTCCTCCAAATCTGTCATATTTGGCCTTCTTGTCCGCATCGGACAGTATCTGAAATGCTCGTGAAACCACTACGACCAGTCAGTTAAAACTTTCGACCCTCACTGCTGTAGCACTACTCACTCTTGAAGGCCTCATCTGCGCCAGTGTACCCATTCTTGTCCGGATGTGTTAGCAGCGATATCTTTCTATATGCCTTCTTAATCTGGCCATCGCTTGCTGTTTTCTCTATCGAAAGGATTTCATAAAAAGAGGTCGGACTGCACTTTCGTACGCGGATGACTTCAGCTTTCTGCTCTGGTGTGTATTTCCGGTCTGCGCTACCATCTGTATGCTGTCTGTTGTTCGCACTACCGTTTGGTTGAGAGGCCGAGGAGCCCGAAGCCTTTGCGGACATGCCGCAGGTTTGAAATTGTGATGGTCGATGTGCTGCAAGTAATGGTGGTTCTCGAATCTAGGCTACAGGAAGGAGCAGTGCGATTGAATGTAGGAGAATTTTCCTGCGACGTCTCTGATGTTGTTGTATACACTTATTTGGAAAAGTTGCAACCGTGGTCGCATGAAATGGAATAAAGATGTCAACGGTGGGGAGTGCAAGCGAAGCCGATGACGATGACCTTTCATCTGCTATAATTACTTTCTTTCACACCTCGCGTGACAATGAACTGCACATCGTAACTTCTCCAAACACTATGTCAAGTCCAGAAGAAGCTCAAAAGAGCTTTGTACAGCAAGCAAAAGCCTGGGGTGGTGAGTCTCATTGTCCTTCCACGCGGCGATAGCGCGTTGACCGTTGCTTTGATAGAATGGCTGCTCATACTTCTTACAGAAAATCCAGTTCCTCCAGCTCTGCTTGCGACGTTAGTTTTTGCGCAACATGCAAGACCATTCCAGACTGTGCCGATGATATTTCCTCCTCTGCTGCTTTTCTCGACCTATTTAAACTTGCAGGGATATAAGATCGATAGTGCAGGTACCACTGCTGCTCTGAGTGGCTCCTACCTGGTGCTTGCTGGCCGACGGCGCATGGGTTTCATCAACAAGTTTGGCGCCAGAGGATTGCTAAGAGGTGTTACAATGGGTTTATGTCTGGCCAACCTTGTGGGCGGCGGTTTGGCATATGGCTTCGGGAGCCGCTCCAAAGAAGATGGAAAGTGATGTCTCGATAATGCTTAAGCTCGATACTTGTTCGAGCATGCACCACAACAACTGGCGGACAAGTGTTCCACCTGTTATAGGGTTAGCGACATCATTTTTTCTTGGTCAAAATCGATCAGTGTGTGAGCGGTTAACCAGTGCTTTGATGACGGCGTGGTGTGTATAAAGTATGGGCCAGTGCTAAACACAAATGCTTGGGTTGAGGTCGTGTCTTCGACATTGAGAGCACTCCATGCGAGCTTTGGCATCGATCAGTTCGACAGCGGTAAGGTGATTGATTATGGAGGTAGATCGTCGGAGGCACGCTTGTACAGCTTATACTCATTAAATCTCTTGTTCAACTATACCCTTTCTTAACACTGTCAGGGTCCTCGTATAACTTTTCACTTAGTATATATTCGGCCATTGTCTCTCCAACAGTCTCCGCCAGTTCCGTTCTCTTACCCTGACTTGCACACCTCCTAGCGTCAGTACTACTTACTCCCTGCACGTCCTTCGCATCGTCCACAAGTTCAATCATCTTCCTCCACTCCTTCTTCATTCCCTCACTCTCTCTACTTCCATCTCCAATTGCTTCGACATACTTCTCTTGTTCTCTCCTATCATCACCCCCCTTCACTTTTTCCTTCTCCGCTATACCGACCCGATAGCACACCCTGAGTCTATGTTTGCTCAAAAACGGTTCAAGCACCCTCAACCCTTGATCCTTAGGGTAATACTTCGCATCAAATATCCGAATGATCGTGTCATACCCTGTAACGTGAACCTGCTGCATGTCCTCTGGATAGATCCCACTCTCATCAATGCTCATGGCTTTATCCATGTAGAATGGCTTCTTCGTAATGGCCACATCAACGGCGATCTCATTGGCATTCCCACTCGTGGCATCACCACCACCGCTACCAGTACCGTGTTCATCCGCATGAGACAGTAGAGACCTCCGCAGATTATCAGCCATGATGCTCATCATGACTAATCGGTCCTCGAATTGGGCTGGTTTAGCTCGTTTATCTGCATTCTGAGTGGCGAGAAGGAGCATCAACCGTACTGGCCCGGGTTTACGGTCGGTATCGCGGAGGACCGTACTCTGGGCTAGGGTGAAGTGTGCTCTGGTTGGGGGGTTGAAAGAACTGTCTAGGACATAGAGTGTTTTAGAGTTCGGTGCCGATGGTGGTGAATTGGTGCTTGTGCATGTATGCACGACACGAAACGTTTCTGATGGATCTGAAGCATAGTCTTTGATTGTCTTCGCAAATTCAGCACGGAGCGAGCGAAGTGTGGCTGGATCGGAGTAGTTGTTCGGTGGCTCTGGCATAGTGTTGGTCGTGGTGTTTAGGGAACTTGAAGGGGAGATGTGAGATGCTGTGCGGATGAGGCGGAGGGTGGCTAGTTTGGTGCGAAGGTCTTTCATAAGCTCTCCTTTTGCAAAACACCATTCAAGTAAGCAACCAGCCTTAATGCAAAGAGGATTTCGTGCAAACAAGTCTGAGGCCGGTTAGTTCGGAAACGGCAGATCTCGTCTCTTGAGCTCTATGGTTTGAAGTGGTCTGGTTAATAATCTACTGTAATTCCGGGTGATGTGCTCTTCAGCCTGGTCATTTATTGAGACTTTGATTCGAGTGTTTAGGGGCAGTACTCTATACACGGTTCACCGAGCACACTGGAGTGTGATAAGCGACCAAGCAATGTACGGTTGACTACTTGTTCCCCAAGATGCAGATCTCGCAGGTCACAGACTAAGGTACCTTTCGCTAAGGAACAACAAGCTTGGCACCAAGTCATTATAACTCCTGAGCCTCACCTCCATCCATTCTTACCTACTGTATATCAACAATAGTCTCCTCCTTTGACGACACCACCGCAAGTTGCCAGCATCATGTAGTTGAGCTGCGGCCTGTCTTTTCTGCACAATTGCAGGTATTTGGATACAGATTGCTTCGCTGTTGTGCTAAAACCGATCCGCTTCCTGGAAATTTTGGCCCAGGTCTACTTCAACACATTGTTGACTTTCATCGTGTACCAACCTTGGAATTCTCTATTCACTTGACAAGAACAGCCGTCGTTCCGCGTGTGGTTAAGTGACTTGGATCGCGTCTGAAAGAAGAACAGCGCGAATTTGGTGAGGGTTCCTTGCAGCGAGTAAACGAGTAGGACAGTGGGGAAGAACCGAGCAGGGGTCCGTGTCATTTTCGCACCACGCGTCAAGCACCACGTATTACTACAGTACTGAATACGATGAATGCGCTTGAAACAAGAGAGTGATCCCGTGGATCTTCAACACTTTCTCGTGTAAGGACAACCGAACTAAGAGTGGGAATACGTCTTCTTATCGTTATGCAATAGCTCACAAATCACTGCAACCAGACCTACAATGCACCACCCTTCCATGGCGTATCAGCCATACCCGCTGCGAAGTTATCTGTCCTGCCGTCACAATAATTATACTTCCACTCGCTCAAATCTAACCCCTCCTGTGGCTGATCCAGAGTAGTCAAACCAATGCTAAAGAAGTCAAAGGTTTGGCCTTCGAACGTGATCGTGCCCTCACTCAGTACTTGCATACCACAGTTGCGGCAGAAATAGCGATGGCAGTCCTTGGAGCGTGGTTGATAGTCAGCGAGCTCCGATTTTGAGGATGGGGTAAGTAGAGTGAATGCTGATGGTGATACCGGGAGGGATGTGAAGTTTGGCTTTTGACAAACAGTGCAGTTGCAGCGAGTGGCAACTTTGGGGTGGTCGATAGGAAGAGCGACAGTGTAGGTGATGGCTTTGCAGTGGCAGGAGCCAGTGAAGGTTTGGGTCTCGGTTGCAGTCGTTGAGGCCATGGTTGCTAGTCGATGATTTGGAGTCGAATTCGAGTAGATATTTTGATGAGTAAATGACCGTTCACAAGCTATCATATCAGGCCTATATGTATCTGGTGTAACTACCTCAAATAGTTACTCTAGTGATCGTGGGCTTGCGGGTTGGTGCTTCTTAGCACCAGGCAGCTGCAGTTCTGCCTGACACTAACAAGCTCGGCTGGAGGAGAAGTGTCCAAGCTTAAAGTCCTTCAACCAACCATTATAGCTTGCGAATACGATCTCAATGCCGAACATGATGCTTTCTATTGGTCTATGAGGACAAAAACAGTCACAGCTCGGATTTGTATGCAGAGCTCGAACCCGGATAGCTTACCATGCCATCTCTAGGATGAAAGGCAGGATCTGGGGAGAACAGCAGGAGTACTCCAATGGCAGCTTGTTGCATTCATCTTTCATGTCATCGCTACCCATACACCAACTCAATCTCCTGAGACAAGCGGAGAATTTGATATCCTTATTTTCAGACTGTGCTATTATCTCGCCTATGTCAGCATTGATATAGCTACGAGGACTTCCAAGACAGAATTGAAGCATGAGGTCGTTGTTCACATGGCTGAGTATTGCCAAGACGCCAAGCCATCTTTCACTGATGGCGTTAGCAATGCTCATGTCCCATGAGGTTATCATTGGTTGCGCTTGAATCGTGGCATTACTAGACAGATCTAGACCAGTTACGCAAGGATGCCTGCACATCAGCCGGACTGGCAGGTCGGAAATTCAGCCTTGTATTACTTTCACAATCGACCAACACTGGAGTCTTGGAAACGAAGCGTTTTGAAGCCTCAGCATCTATGGCGGAGGTTTTGCCAATACTTGGTGCTGTTGCTTCAGCCCTCGCCTGGGCGGGCAATGCTAAAGGTTACGTCGATTCAATACGTGGAGCCCCCGACACTGTGAAATCCTTATCCGCCGACCTTGCCGCCATTGAAACCCCCCTCCAAGAGCTGTGCAGCCTGGTTCAGGCGTCGAATTTAGATGCGACGACGAGAGCTCAGCTTTCACCGATTCTCGACCCTGCACTAAAGCACTGCCAGAAAGTCTCTCAAGACGTCCAGAATACACTTCTCCCTTATGTCAGGCCTGACGGAGCGCCCAATCGCAATGTTTGGAAGAGACTGTCATTCACGTTCAAGGCTGCAGTAATCAAGTCTTTAGAAGATGATCTTGCTCGTTGTAAGACGACCTTGAGTATGGCAGTCAATATCTCGAATATGTCCGTTAGACAGCTGATCAACGAATACACAGTTCGGATGCTAATTGAAAATAGATTGATTCAGACGAAGCAGGCCGAGCGGACATTGGTCATTAACGAAACCACACAGAGAAGTGGCCGAGCTTTGAAACGGCTTCAAAACCATTTCGATATTGAGACCTCATCGCACGCCGAATCAGAATTTATTGAAGACATACATGCATTCCGACAAGACATCACGCGATGGGTGTCTCGAATAGAGAGCTTAGCCGAAGAAGACGTGGAGGATGTATCGAAGACCGCAACCACGATCGTTCCAGAGAACGACTCAAAAAATGATCAACTGATCCTGAATTCGAATGAACTTCCTATTCGGAATCACACTCACGCCATGCGACCTGACGAGAGAGTGCCAAGGAGAGTCCGAGTTAGCCATGATCCTCCTTCACACCC
>Ga0115854_10127_pt1 | contig 16154 bp, 11 predicted proteins | sample InSIn2SAF170_FD_83868 | JGI IMG/M metagenome (GOLD analysis project Ga0115854, IMG submission 83868)
GAGAATGAATAAAAAATATTGAATGGAATATATATTGTGAATAGAATCTGGTCAATGGAAGGCAGAAAGCGCACTTCCCTCCCCTTAAATTGTTCCATCGATGTTATTCAATAGGTTATTCGAGGATCAGATAGGAACTCTGAAAACTCGGGATCGAGCGATCATGCATTTACCTATATTGAATCGGTTCGGTCCAGTTTCAAATATTTGTTCCAACAACGAATCTTCGGAACCCTATTTTTTTTTTTTTTTTGAAAGGATGATGGATGAAAAATTGTCCCCAATTCATCGTATACCTTTTGATCATATAGGGTGCTCGGAAATGGTCGAAATAGTGAAATAGGAGGATCGCTATGACTATAGCCCTTGGAAAGTCTTCTAAAGAAGAAAAAACTTTATTTGATACTATGGATGACTGGCTACGCAGAGACCGTTTCGTTTTTGTGGGTTGGTCCGGTCTATTGCTCTTTCCTTGTGCCTATTTTGCCTTAGGTGGATGGTTCACGGGTACAACCTTTGTGACTTCATGGTATACTCACGGATTGGCCAGTTCCTATCTGGAAGGTTGTAATTTCCTAACTGCCGCAGTTTCTACTCCTGCTAATAGTTTAGCACATTCTTTGCTGCTATTATGGGGTCCCGAAGCACAAGGAGATTTGACTCGTTGGTGTCAATTAGGTGGTCTATGGACCTTCGTTGCTCTTCACGGTGCTTTCGGTCTAATAGGTTTCATGTTACGTCAATTTGAACTTGCTCGATCTGTACAATTGCGACCTTATAATGCAATTGCATTCTCTGCTCCAATTGCTGTCTTTGTTTCTGTATTTTTGATCTATCCATTGGGACAGTCCGGTTGGTTTTTCGCACCTAGTTTTGGTGTAGCAGCTATTTTCCGTTTTATCCTCTTCTTTCAAGGTTTTCATAATTGGACCTTGAATCCATTTCATATGATGGGAGTTGCCGGAGTATTGGGTGCTGCTCTTCTATGCGCTATTCATGGTGCTACCGTGGAAAATACTTTATTTGAAGATGGTGATGGTGCAAATACGTTCCGTGCTTTTAACCCGACTCAAGCCGAAGAGACTTATTCCATGGTCACTGCTAACCGCTTCTGGTCCCAGATTTTTGGGGTTGCTTTTTCCAATAAACGTTGGTTACATTTCTTCATGTTATTTGTGCCAGTGACCGGTTTATGGATGAGTGCCATTGGAGTAGTTGGTCTAGCTCTAAACTTACGTGCCTATGATTTTGTTTCCCAGGAGATCCGTGCAGCAGAAGATCCTGAATCTGAGACTTTCTACACAAAAAATATTCTCCTGAACGAAGGTATTCGTGCTTGGATGGCGGCTCAAGATCAGCCTCATGAAAACCTTATATTCCCTGAGGAGGTCCTACCCCGTGGAAACGCTCTTTAATGGAACTATAGCTTTAGCTGGTCGTGATCAAGAAACCACTGGTTTCGCTTGGTGGGCCGGTAATGCCCGACTTATCAATTTGTCGGGTAAATTGCTTGGGGCTCACGTGGCTCATGCCGGATTAATTGTATTCTGGGCCGGAGCAATGAACCTATTCGAAGTGGCTCATTTCGTACCGGAAAAACCTATGTATGAACAAGGATTGATTCTGCTTCCCCATCTAGCTACTCTAGGATGGGGAGTCGGTCCTGGTGGGGAAATCGTGGACACTTTTCCATATTTTGTATCTGGGGTACTTCACTTAATTTCTTCTGCGGTTTTAGGTTTTGGTGGTATTTATCATGCACTCATAGGACCCGAAACTTTAGAAGAATCTTTTCCATTCTTTGGCTATGTATGGAAAGATAGAAACAAAATGACCACAATTTTGGGTATTCACCTAATCTTGCTAGGTGTTGGTGCTTTTCTTCCAGTGCTAAAAGCTTTGTATTTTGGAGGTGTATATGATACTTGGGCTCCCGGCGGTGGAGATGTAAGAAAAATTACGAACCCGACACTTAACCCAAGTGCTATATTTGGTTATTTACTGAAATCTCCTTTCGGAGGAGAAGGATGGATCGTTAGCGTGGACAATCTAGAAGATGTAATTGGAGGACATGTATGGTTAGGTTCCATTTGTATCTTCGGTGGTATCTGGCATATCTTAACCAAACCTTTTGCATGGGCTCGCCGTGCATTCGTATGGTCCGGAGAAGCTTATTTGTCCTATAGTTTAGCGGCTCTATCCCTCTTTGGTTTTATTGCTTGTTGTTTTGTTTGGTTCAACAATACCGTTTATCCCAGTGAATTTTATGGGCCCACCGGCCCAGAAGCCTCTCAAGCTCAAGCGTTTACTTTTTTAGTTAGAGACCAACGTCTTGGAGCTAGTGTGGGGTCTGCCCAAGGACCTACTGGTTTAGGTAAATACCTTATGCGTTCTCCGACTGGAGAAATTATCTTTGGAGGGGAAACGATGCGTTTTTGGGATCTCCGTGCTCCTTGGTTGGAACCCCTAAGGGGCCCTAATGGTTTGGATCTGAGCAAGTTGAGAAAAGACATACAGCCTTGGCAGGAACGACGTTCAGCAGAATATATGACTCATGCTCCTTTAGGTTCTTTAAATTCTGTGGGTGGTGTAGCTACCGAAATCAATGCGGTGAATTATGTCTCTCCCCGAAGTTGGTTATCCACCTCCCATTTCGTTCTAGGATTTTTCTTCTTCGTAGGTCATTTGTGGCATGCGGGAAGGGCTCGTGCAGCTGCAGCAGGATTTGAGAAAGGGATTGATCGTGATTTCGAACCTGTCCTTTCCATGACTCCTCTTAACTGAAACAATAGATCAAACCAGATGGAAGAAAAATCGATTCAATTTCATTACATCTATCTCCCATATCGGCGGGATAGGAGTCTTTTCAAATACTCTTTTTCCAACTGGATCCTTGTAGCTCGGCTATATACAGCCGAGCTATTCTCTTTTTTTTTATTGGACCGGTAAATGCAATTGTTGAAAAACAAAAGGAGAGAGAGGGATTCGAACCCTCGATAGTTTTTTTATCTATACCGGTTTTCAAGACCGGAGCCATTAACCACTCGGCCATCTCTCCCGGGGACAACTTCTATTCTACCCCTTCGTATAATCCCTAACTATAAGCATAAAGGCGGGTCGATACCAACTATACCTGTGACATATGATGATTTTTCATCATCTGGAATGGAAAAAAAAGAAACGAATTTCCCTCTCCTCTCACACTCAAATATCAAATTGAAAAAGTTTGAAAGCTCGATCAATTTATGGTCAAATCCTTTCCATAGTGCATTTGATCAGAATTGAAAATTGGGGATCGGATGGTATAGTCTATTCAATCTGTTGGGAGCTTGTAAGATCACAACCATGACTATTGCTTTCCAATCGGCTGTGTTTGCATTAATTGCTATTTCATTTTTACTAGTGATTGGTGTACCTGTTGCACTTGCCTCTCCCGATGGTTGGTCAAGTAGCAAAAATGTTGTATTTTCGGGTGTATCATTATGGATCGGATCAGTCCTTTTTGTAGGTATCCTTAATTCTTTCATATCTTAGATATGTTCTAAGATGTTTTAGGTTCACACTCCCTCCCCCTCCTCCCGGAGGGCTTTATAGCTTTTCTGAAGGGCCTTTTACTTCAGGCCCAAGGAGGAGGGGTTTTCCATATCCGTAATTGAATTAATAATTGGACCATTCAAAAATGGTATCTACTTACGAATGGGATTGAACATATATGTATTTTCCATTTCAATTATAGGAATATATAGATATTCCTATAATTGAAATGCGGGTATGGTTGAATGGTAAAATTTCTCTTTGCCAAGGAGAAGATGCGGGTTCGATCCCCGCTACCCGCCCTTCACATGGAATATGAAAAAGAATAGTTCATGTATTGATCGTTTCTTTTCCTCACTTATAATTCAATTATAAATTGATAAGTGAGAGAGCAATCCTTTCCGGACCAAAATACTTCGTATGTTCTGGTCTGGCGGAGACAGGATTTGAACCCGTGACCTCAAGGTTATGAGCCTTGCGAGCTACCAGACTACTCTACTCCGCACCATTGATTTATATCATAATCAGAATGGGGTACACAAAACAATAATGGGATATAGTACCCCTATCCCTATATAGGGATAGGGGTACTATATCCCATTATCACAAGAAACTTCAATTACTTTTTTTCTTTTCCTACCAACTCGATTTTGTTATCCCGGGCAATAAACATGCGTGGGCCATCTCACGGAGTATGTGTCCGGACAATCCAAAGTCTCGATAGTTGGCTCTAGGTCTTCCAGTCGAAGAACAACGTCGATGGAGACGTGTAGGTGCACTATTACGTGGTGAAGATTGCAATTTTCTATGAATTTCCCATTTGTCATCCAATGATGACACTTTGCTTTTTTCCTCCAAAGATTGACGAATTAAATGATATTTCCGTTCCAGTGCTTGTCTCTTCTTCTCTCTCTGAATGAGACTCTTTCTCGCCATAATAGTTCAGTCGGTACTATCACCTACCAGGAATCAAAATATAGATCAGATTTTAGATGGAGTAATATTATGTTGATTACTTTTTCTCTGTGGGGTATTGTCATTGATACAATGACAATACCCCACAGAGAAATTGATGAAGAAGAATTAACCAAATTTACCTGATGTAGAGGCAATTAAAAAAGCTGCATAAGTGAATATATAACCTACGGAAAAGTGAGCTAATCCAACTAATCGTGCTTGAACAATGGAAAGGGCTACTGGCTTGTCTCTCCATCGAACTAAATTAGCTAAAGGCGTGCGTTCATGGGCCCATGCAAGAGTTTCGATCAGTTCCTGCCAATATCCACGCCAGGAAATAAGGAACATAAATCCAGTAGCCCAAACAAGATGCCCGAATAAGAACATCCACGCCCAAACAGATAAACTGTTCATACCAAAAGGATTGTATCCATTAATAAGTTGTGAAGAATTTAACCATAGATAATCTCTTGACCATCCCATTAAATAAGTGGAAGACTCATTAAATTGTGCTACATTACCCTGCCATAATGTTATATGCTTCCAATGCCAATAGAAAGTAACCCATCCAATAGTATTCAACATCCAGAAAACTGCTAAATAAAAAGCATCCCAGGCCGAGATATCGCAAGTACCACCCCGTCCCGGACCATCGCAAGGAAAACTATAACCAAAATCTTTTTTATCTGGCATTAACCTGGAACCACGCGCATCCAAAGCACCTTTAACTAGGATCAATGTAGTTGTATGCAAACCTAGAGCAATAGCATGATGAACCAAAAAGTCTCCAGGACCAATTGTTGAGAACAATGAATTATTATTATCATTAATAGCATTTAACCAACCGGGTAACCATATGCTCTTACCTGCATCGAATGCTGGACCACTTGTTGAAGATAGGAGTATATCGAAACCATATAACGTCTTACCATGAGCAGATTGTATCCACTGAGCAAATATGGGCTCGATCAAGATTTGTTTTTCTGGAGTACCGAAAGCAAGCATAACATCATTATGGACATAAAGTCCCAAGGTATGGAAACCTAGTAATAAACTAACCCAACTAAGATGAGATATTATAGCTTCTTTCTGCTCCAACATTCTCGCCAATACATTATCCTTATTCTGTTCCGGATTATAATCCCTAATGAGGAATATAGCTCCATGAGCAAAGGCTCCTGTCATAATGAACCCGGCAATGTATTGATGATGAGTATATAATGCAGCTTGGGTGGTGAAGTCTTGTGCTATGAATGCATAAGCGGGTAAAGAATACATGTGTTGAGCTACCAAGGAAGTTATAACCCCCAAAGAAGCTAAAGCAAGACCCAATTGAAAATGAAGAGAATTATTGATTGTGTTATAAAGACCCTTATGTCCGCGTCCTAATAGGCCTCCTGGAGGAACATGTGCCTCCAAAATATCTTCCATACTGTGACCAATCCCAAAGTTGGTCCTATACATATGACCAGCAATTGAAAAAACAAATGCAATAGCTAAATGATGATGAGCCATATCAGTCAGCCATAAACTTTGAGTTTGTGGATGGAATCCTCCGAGAAGAGTTAGAATAGCAGTTCCCGCCCCTTGGGAGGTACCAAATAAGTGACTACTAGAATCAGGATTTTGAGCATAGAGATTCCACTGACCTGTGAAAAGCGGTTCTAAACCTTCGGGATGCGGTAATACATCCAAAAAATTATCCCATCTGACGTGCACTCCCCTTGATTCAGGAATAGCGACATGAACTAAATGCCCTGTCCAAGCTAGAGAACTGACTCCGAAGAGTCCTGACAAATGATGATTGAGACGGGATTCGGCATTTTTGAACCATGAAACACTTGGTCTCCATTTAGGTTGTAGATGTAACCTACCCGCTATTAAAAAGATGACAGAAAGAAATAGCAAGAAAAGAGCTCCAGCATAAAGATCTTCGTTAGTGCGTAAGCCAATTGTATACCACCACTGATAAACACCGGAATAAGCAATATTGACCGGACCGGGAGCACCTCCTCGGGTAAAGGCTTCTATAGCTGGTTGACCAAAATGAGGATCCCAAATTGCATGAGCAATGGGTCTTACATGTAAGGGATCGCGTACCCATGCTTCAAAATTGCCTTGCCAAGCCACATGGAACAAATTACCAGAGGTCCACAGAAAGATTATTGCCAACTGACCAAAGTGGGAAGCAAAAATTTTATGATAAAGGCGTTCTTCGGTAATATCATCATGACTCTCAAAGTCATGTGCGGTCGCAATACCGAACCAAATACGACGAGTAGTTGGGTCCTGGGCCAAGCCTTGGCTGAACTTTGGAAATCTTGATGCCATATACTTTTCAAATCCTCCTAGCCTTTATCCTACTGCAATAATTCTTGCCAGGAAGAACGCCCATGTTGTGACGATTCCACCCAGAAGGTAATGAGCTACTCCTACAGCACGTCCCTGTACAATGCTCAAGGCTCTGGGCTGGATAGCAGGAGCAACCTTCAATTTGTTATGGGCCCAAACAATAGATTCAATGAGTTCTTGCCAATACCCACGGCCGCTGAATAAGAACATTAAACTGAAGGCCCAAACAAAATGAGCACCTAAAAATAAAAGACCATATGCAGATAATGAAGAACCATAAGATTGGATCACTTGAGAGGCTTGTGCCCATAGAAAGTCACGGAGCCACCCGTTAATCGTAATGGAACTTTGTGCAAAGTTTCCTCCCGTAATATGAGTTACCACTCCCTGATCACTTATATTACCCCAAACATCGGACTGCATTTTCCAGCTGAAATGGAATATTACTACTGAAATTGCATTGTACATCCAGAATAAACCAAGGAAGACATGATCCCAGGCAGATACTTGACATGTTCCTCCTCTACCAGGTCCATCACAAGGAAAGCGAAAACCCAGATTCGCTTTATCAGGTATTAAACGGGAGCTACGGGCAAATAGAACACCTTTAAGTAGGATTAAAACAGTCACATGGATAGTAAATGCATGAATGTGATGTACCAAAAAATCCGCGGTTCCTAATGGAATTGGTAACAAAGCCACTTTGGAACCTACTGTCACCAAATCACCACCTCCCCAGGTTAAGCTGGTACTCGCTGTTGCACCAGGAGCTGTTGAACCAGGTGCTGAAGCATGAGTGTTTTGTATCCATTGCGCAAAGATAGGTTGTAATTGTATAGCAGTATCTGAGAACATATCTTGAGGACGTCCTAGAGCGCTCATAGTATCATTATGAATATACAAACCAAAACTATGGAAACCTAAGAATATACATACCCAGTTGAGGTGTGATACAATTGCATCACGATGTCTAAGAACGCGATCTAATAAATTGTTGTATTGAGTAGTTGGGTCATAGTCTCTTACCATGAAAATCGCTGCATGTGCAGCAGCGCCAACTATGATAAACCCACCAATCCACATATGATGTGTGAACAGAGAGAGTTGGGTACCATAATCAATAGCTAGGTATGGATAGGGAGGCATCGCATACATGTGGTGAGCTACAACAATAGTTAAAGATCCTAACATAGCTAGGTTAATAGCTAGCTGAGCATGCCACGAGGTAGTTAAGATCTCGTAAAGACCTTTATGGCCCTCCCCCGTAAATGGACCTTTATGAGCTTCTAAAAGGTCCTTGAGGTTATGGCCAATGCGCCAATTGGTCTTATACATATGACCGGCTATCAGGAAAAGAACTGCAATAGCCAAATGATGATGCGCAGTATCGGTCAACCACAGACCCCCCGTTACTGGATTTAATCCTCCACGAAAAGTCAAAAAGTCTGAATATTCCGACCAATTCAGGGTTAAAAATGGGGTCAATCCCTCAGCAAAACTGGGATAAAGTTGAGCCAAAAGATCGCGATTTAAAATAAATTCATGAGGAAGTGGTATCTCTTTAGGATCCACTCCAGCGTCTAGAAGTTGGTTAATGGGTAGAGAGACGTGTATTTGGTGTCCTGCCCAAGATAGAGATCCAAGTCCTAGTAACCCTGCTAAATGATGGTTCAACATGGATTCTACTTCCTGGAACCAAGCCAATTTTGGGGCAGCTTTGTGATAATGGAACCAACCAGCAAAAAGCATTAACGCTGCAAAGATCAATGCACCAATTGCAGTGCAGTAAAGTTGTAATTCACTGGTTATTCCAGATGCTCGCCAAATCTGGAAGAACCCAGAGGTTATTTGTATCCCTCGAAAACCTCCACCTACATCCCCATTCAATATCTCTTGGCCTACTATTGGCCAAACTACTTGGGCACTGGGTTTGATGTGAGTGGGATCAGCCAGCCATGCTTCATAATTGGAGAAACGAGCGCCGTGAAAGTACATCCCACTTAGCCAAATAAAGATGATGGCTAGTTGACCAAAATGAGCGCTAAAGACTTTGCGAGAAATCTCTTCCAAATTATTAGTATGGCTATCAAAATCGTGAGCATCAGCATGTAAGTTCCAGATCCAAGTGGTAGTATCAGGGCCTTTAGCTAGCGTCCTTGAGAAATGACCAGGTTTGGCCCATTTTTCAAAAGAGGTTTTTACAGTATCTCTATCCACTACGATCTTTACTTCCTTTACTTCCTTTACTTCTGGTTCCGGTGAACGAATGGTCATTGAATTCTCCCCTTTTCGGACGGGACTTAAATAATAAGAAACCTGCCAATAGCAATTAGTGAACTTACGAGAGATATATCTCAACTCGTTTCTCCCTTTATTTTCTAGTTTATGACTGGAGCGACTATGATACGGGAGTCAATCTGAGGCAGGTGTTCAATTTTATTATGACATATCTTTGAGGTGCTCAATGGACTGTGGGCTTTTATCATGCAAAAAAGCCTTTTTTTTGTAATTTTAAAAGCAACGGTGATTATTACACCGTTTCTAGAGGGATAAATAAATATATCTGTATATATGGATATATATATATTTATTTATCCCTCTATTGATACTCCTCCGTATGTCCCATATAAAAGGCCATCCATTATAAATCGTTATTCATGGATCATTAATAAAAAAATCTCCGGATGGATTTTACCCTTATTAAGAAGATCCATCAACAATCCAGAATCAGAAAAGGTATTCTTTTTATATTGTAAATATATTCCTATAAGATGTCGACGAAATAGAATCTAATTTTTGGGAATATTCTGGAAAAATCCCATTGATTTCGAGTCAGATATTCAATAATGAAAACGATTTCCCAATAATAGAAACTCTCATTCTCCAAAGCGTCCTGTAATCTTTAACCAATTTTGTGCTTCGATGTAATTGCCCGGAGCAAGTGCTATAGCTTGTTCCCAATACTCAGCAGCTTGATCGAACCAAGCCTCCGCAGTTTCAGGATCTCCCTGTCGAATGGCCTGTTCTCCTCGGTCGGGATAGGTAAACTTGGAAAAGTTTTCTTCCCTCAGAACCGTACTTGAGAGTTTCCTACCTCATACGGCTCAATCCACTATTCTTTAGTCCTCTACCAAAATTTCCAAAGAATTGGAGATGATTCATTGGGAGTTCATATTAACCAAAGGACCAAAAAAAGTCAATGACATGAGTTTCTGATTTAACTTCCAATCAATTCAATGATCAGGTTCTATCTTTTCTCCTACCCTCAAAAAGATGAAGTATATCTCTTTCTATACTTCAGATTGATTGTCCAAATCAAAGTCTTTTTGCAAGGTAACTATCTCAGTTCCGTATAGAATTTTTGGAGAGTACTCTCTGGCTGGAGTACTTCACATCTTTAGGATCTGATGCTACACCGCTGCTCAATAGCTTAGTAGATCAACTCTATTACATAAGTTGATTCCTGATTCTTGTCAATGAGCAGATTTGATCGTATCAGCCCGAACCTTCTTTCAATAATTGATCTTTATGGTGCTTCCATCATCAATTGAATTTATTATCCATGGAATATTTAGGCTCTATCTATTCATATTCGGGCTCCTATGAGAGTTTTTTTCGCTACAGCTGATAAAATACCGTTACTTGGGACGGTGCATATGTAGAAAGCCTTTTCTTTTGTCCTTACTCGTAGTAGTTATTAACTAAGTTATTCTATGGTACAGATAGTCGCACGTAATGACAGATCAAGGCCGTATTATTAAGAGCTTGTGGTAAGGATGGGTTCCGTTCTAATGCTTGGAAATAATATTCCAAAGCCTTCGTATGTTCACCATTACTTGTATGCACAAGACCTATATTATATAGTATATAACTTCGATCATAAGGATCAGTTTCCAGTCGCATAGCTTCATAATAATTTTGTAAAGCTTCCGCATATTCCCCTTCCGATTGAGCTGACATTCGTTACGGTCGTTCATTCCATTGAAATGATCTCCGCTTCAAAACCGTACATGAGATTCCCACCTCATACGGCTCCTCCTTTCTTTACAGTAGGTAATATGGGGAGTAATCCGTGGAATTGAAAAAAAAAAGATTCTGACCCAATATTATGAATTAACAGGGGCTAGTGTATTTCCAATGAATCTCTAGCCATCCTTCTTGCAAAGATTCTTTTCCAAATACCAAGGATCTTACTACTAGGAATGGAACCTCTAACAATTTATTTGTTCTTAACGCCCTGTATTCTCCGGGGATTAATCACTTCAACAATCTCCGATGGTTCTATTATAAGGGTATCCGAAGTACAAACGAGATGGATGTTTGTTGTCCCAACCATTCTCACTACCCTTCAGAAAAGGGTAATGCATATGGGCTATAACGAAGCTTTTGTGTTGTCGATTTCCATACGTAGTGCTTTCTCCCCTCATGCGCGCCTATCAAATAGGTTCAACTATACAAGCAAGGCCTATTGCATAGGTGTAACCTTTCGCTCGGTACTAAAATCCTCAGGAGATGAAAGCATCTAAAGGTGCATTGACCGGGGATACACGACAGAAGGAATTGTTCTATCTCCAGAACTCACCTTCACTGAGCGTAAGTTTTATTTTACCCAATTTTTATTCCCGAATACCTTACCTTTTCTTTCCCCAAAAAAGAAGAACGGAAAAAATATCAAATCACACCATCTCTGTAATAGGTAAATGCTTCTTTCTCCCCCGGAGCCATCGGGATTATTCGCAATAAGATATCTGCTACAATTGTGAAGGTCTTATCAATAAAATTGTCATTTCTCTGAGATCTAGGCATAGTCAATTACAGATTTGATAATTTCCTTCATTCCCTTACGCAAATGATTCCATGAACGAAATTTTTTTCTGGTGCACAATACCATAAAATGGATTTCCTTACAATCGTAAATATGTTCTCATTCTATCTATTCCAATCTATTCCAATCTATTCTTTAAAATAAGAATAGATAGGGAATAAATTGAATAATTGTTCATTAGTAATATGAATAATAATGGAAAAAGGCTCGTATTGAAAGAATAATAGATTGGGTAAACTCGGGAAGTCCAGTTCGATTATGATCCGAACAAAGAAAGAGTTAAACGATCGAGCATTGCATAATGAGGATGAAATGCCTACCCAGCAATTGTGTGCTTTATCCATATAGATAAAAGAATATCGGGAAAATATAGTCATCATGACACAGGATCATTGCCAAAGAATTAGTTCTTATACAATTGATAAGATGATCACTACAGATCTATATATGATCATAATATGGAATGGATCAGTTAATCTGTCTTAAATTATTGATTAGGCGATCCGAATACGTCAGATTAACCGGGATTATTGAGGATTTCCTAAAATAAGAGGAAGTTGTAAAAAATGTCCTTTCGTCTTTCCGGGGGGGATTGAATCATTACCTTATTGATTATCTATTTATTTCCGAAAGATTGAACTGTTCGTACCCGAACAAAAAGAATTCGTTTCGTAAGGAAGTTGCTATTGACTCATTTTATTAATTAGAACCAAGACAAGAGATCTCATAGGAAAGATGGCCGAGCGGTTCAAGGCGTAGCATTGGAACTGCTATGTAGGCTTCTGCTTACCGAGGGTTCGAATCCCTCTCTTTCCGTATCTTCGCCCTACTATCTATTTTCTTCTCATCCATTGTTTTTCCAATCTATTGAATCCCAATAGGACTATTTCCTAATTCCAGGATCAATCTACCTCTATTTGTAATAGAGAAAATAGAACGAACATTGGTTCGTGGTATGGGAAAAGTAAAGACTATTTTAAGAAGCAATAAAAAAAAAAGTATCGCAGATAACAAGTAACGTACGTAAGGATTATAAAATGTCTCCTTCGGGGAAGGGAAAAAGAAGGGAGAAGAACATAATTTCCAGATGCCCAGCAACCAACCCACCCCTCTCTTTCATTTCATTCTCGATTCAAGCTTGACGGGAATAATACTCTACGACCAGCAATTCATTAATCTTCAAATTGATCCATTTACTATCTATTATTTGATTGATGAATCCTTTATATTGTAAGGAATGAAAAGTCAAATGATTTGGCAATTTATCCCTCTGGAACAGATCTATATTCTTCTTAATGATAGCTCTCAATCTTTGTTGATCTCTTATAGTAATCACATCTTGAGGTTTGCAAGGGTAACTTGGTATATCTACCATATGGTCATTGAATCCAGATATTTCCCCAAACGATCTGTCGAACGAATTGGGCCAGACTCTCCAGTTTATGAACGCTCCTTTACAGTATTAATTGTGGTTTCATCAAATTCGCTTCATTAATAGATTCGCGATTCGACTCCGATCGTTACGGTCCGGTACCAAGATCTGGACCTGGACGAGCTTACCTCATTATAACAGCGGGACTGTGACCATGAAAAAGGCTCCTTCTGTAGTGAAATTTATTATACGAACAAATGCCGGAACAAAAATATGTAGTTGCCCTGGAGCATGTACTATCACAGAGAAATGTTTGGTACAGATTATTATAGTACAGTACCGTTCGCAAAGTAGATAAGTTAATTCCTGTGGATGTCTATTCGCCAGATTGCCCACCTGAACCAGAGGCTATTATAGATGCTATAACGAAACTTCGTGAAAGAAAAGATAGTTCGATGGATATATGAGGCCCGAACTCCAACAAGGAAAGAATAAAATATTTCACTATAAATCATAGGGATCATCATATTGGATCCAGTATTCATACTAGAAACTATGGTCAAAAGTTATTACATCAATCTTATGAACCTCAATTCGAATCTACTTTCGAGATACCCTCTGCAACGTTTGGATCTACTTCAACTCTGCAATTATAGATCTATCATTGGGATAATCTATCCCATTTCGATTCGGATGGAATAGGATGAATAGATTCCGACTAGTGCCAAATTATCAGTCCCACCGTCAAATCTTGACTTCTGAGTTCTCGATCCTACTTTTTTATATGTACAGAGTATCGTGATTCAATTGGAACGGACAGAGAGGGACAATATGAGCAAAGAAGAGGGAGAGAACAGATTGATCCATCTATTTTGATCGGGGTGTCTCCGTATGTAGATATAGATCTAGATAGAATAGATTTAGATAGATGGATATGGAGACATGGATATTGACATCTTGCCAGGAACCAGATTTGAACTGGTGGCACGAGGATTTTCAGTCCTCTGCTCTACCAACTGAGCTATCCCGGCTCTTCCCTGTGGATCATCCTGGTACAGGGTTTTAACTTGTGTCAACTAAAAAGAAGTAAAAAGGTATTTTTACTAGTTTTTAGAATGATTTTTTTTTAGAATGATCTTTTTTATTTTCGATCTGGAAGTCACTAATATGATTAAAATTGCAATCGAATAATTTCAAAATGATCTAATCTATGTAGATCATATATCACAAAATCAATTGATCATATGATCAGCTTATTAACAGATCAACTCAACTGGTCATAAGATGGATGAAAAGATTCATGTTCTAATTTCTTCTCTTCATGAAAAAAAAAAAAATAGCAAGGTAAAAGAATCGAGAAATTAGAATGGATTCGAACCAATGGAATTGGAGAAGATAGATCAGTCCGTTCGGGAACGAACCTGGGTGGGGATAGAGGGACTTGAACCCTCACGGTCTATAAAGCCAACGGATTTTCCTCCTACTGCAATTTGCATTGTTGTTGACATTGACATGTAGAATTGGACTCTATCTTTATCCTCGTCCAACCATTTATTCCAAAAAAGAATTCAATTTTCCATCTAGAGTAGATAAGTTCATAATTGGATTACTTAATGTCAAATCAGTACTTCAACTCGAATCTGGCATCTATCTTATGAATAAAATGCTTGGAACGATTCAAGTTCTGATCGCCAGTTTTGTCTGATGTTATATAACATCTCTCTCCATTTTTGAGGTGTAAATAGATCGTTCTATAACTACAGTATTGGACCAAATGAGATTCATTCGTTAGAATAGCTTCCATTGAGTCTCTGCACCTATCCCCTTCCTATCTTAGGAGAAGAAACATTGTCTTCATGAACCGGATTTGGCTCAGGATTACCCATTCAAAATATCCCAGGGTTCCCTGGATTTGGAAGCTATCACTTGGTAGGTTTCCATACCAAGGCTCAATTCGATCAAGTCCGTAGCGTCTACCAATTCCGCCATAACCCCTTCTCGAAGAACAAGATAATACCTTGATCTAATCCTATTATGTAATATCCATCAGCATTATTCATTGGATATTTGCTCAATATTGGGTGGGAGAAATATCCTCCCCTACTCCCCTTCTCTCCCCTTCTCTCCCCTTCTCTCCCCATCTCTCCCCTTCTCTCCCCATCTCTATCTCTACCCCAATCGAATATGACTGGGAATCATTATATTATTTATCCATTTGAAATGCAATGTTATTATCCTCCCCTAGTCGATTTGGAAGAGTGAGTAAAACGATCGATATCAATTGACCCTTACTTCTCCTTTCTTTCCCTTGAATGAATCTACATTCAAACAATGTTCCGTTGTAATCGTAATCTGGATTGCGTCATTGAATCTGATTCGCGCTATAATCGTTAGAATTCCAAAGGAATCTATGGATCTCACCCCAATGAAATGGGGAGTGATATTCCATCGAGCCTGCTTAGCTCAGAGGTTAGAGCATCGCACTTGTAATGCGATGGTCATCGGTTCGATCCCGATAGCTGGCTCTTTTCCGTTCCTCTCATTTCCATAATCCACAAAGTTTTGTTAGGATCAAGATGGAGAATACTCTTACGATCGTTCGTCGGGTCCGTCATGCCATGATCATTTACTCCCAACTAGGAACGGGATGAATGAAATGATTGGAGCTATTAGGATCAATAACAAATTGGAGAAAGATCTTCGTTTTCCATATAAAAGAATTCCAGTAGTACTCATACGGTTATACTATTCTTTCTTCTTTCTAGCACTATTTGTTAATTGAATAAGGAGTTTCTATGTCCCGTTATCGGGGACCTCGTTTAAAAATAATACGTCGTCTGAAAACTTTACCAGGTCTCACTAGTAAAAGACCCAAAAACAGAAAGGATTCTATGAACCGGTCTTCTTCCAGGAAAATATCTCAATATCGTATCCGGCTAGAAGAAAAACAGAAATTGCGTTTTCATTACGGACTAACGGAGCGACAATTGCTGAAATATGTTCGTATTGCTAGAAGAGCCAAAGGCTCAACGGGTCAGGTCCTATTGCAATTACTTGAAATGCGTTTGGATAATATTCTTTTTCGATTGGGTATGGCTCCCACCATTCCCGGAG
>Ga0115854_10128_pt1 | contig 16144 bp, 11 predicted proteins | sample InSIn2SAF170_FD_83868 | JGI IMG/M metagenome (GOLD analysis project Ga0115854, IMG submission 83868)
TTTTCAAAAATATAGCATGCAAGAATTATTAGCTCAATTATAAGGAAAACATCTTTATTTTATCTTGTTAAAACATAATTATATGAGAAAATAATTTTTCACGCAAAGAAATGGGGAAAGGAAACCTTGTGGCATTAGAAGAACATAGCTCAATTGTACAAGGAATTCCTTATTCTGACACTCTTCAGGTCAAAGATGATCACTCAAGTACACCCCACTCCAAGATTGTCCATTCCAAAACCATTTGTGTAGAATTTCTTCAAGTTGAAGTGTCATAGTCAAAATGTGTAATATCTTAATATCTTAATGTACTCCACTTGAACCTTCACAACTTGAAGCTTCACTATTAGGAATTATGGTCATTGAAAAATATAATAAGATAAAGAAACAAATTGCCTTCTTTATGGTCACCTTACCTAGCGGGAGGAGAAGCCTAACCTAGTTGTCTAAACTACAACAAGGACATATCTCTATCCCTCTCATTTTTTCAAGAAATTAAACCTCCTTTTTAGGGGAGATAGATTTAACATAGGACAATTATGGTGATACAAGAGAAATTTGTCAGAATAAACTGATGCAATAATTACTTGAAACAATGATAACCTTCAATCAATTAGATAAGGAAGAAATGAAAATTGGATTATGGCATAAAGGAGAAAAAATTGTATGAAGAAAGAAAATACCTTGAAAAAGTTCAAGAATCCTGCGAGGAGAATTTAGATCAAATTGCTCAGAATATTGAAGATGTAGATGCACTAGAGACAACAAGTTCAGATCAAGAAATACCTAGTGGTGAAGCGAAGCAGCATTACAAAAGGTGGAATATTTATTAGAACATTTTTATTTGGATGAAGAAATGACTGTAGTGACTCAAGACCATTTTATTCATTCCACAATTGATATAATTTAGGAGTTTCCTACTAATATTTCAACAATTGTAGCTCAAGTTCCTTCCATTGATTCTCCCACTACTATAATTCATGAACCTTCCACTGAATCTACAACTACCACAATCCAAGAACTCCACTACTTTTATAACTCGTACAATTAAAGAGCCCTCTATTTACTATCCAATTGTTGTAGTCAAAGAACCCTCAGTTAACTTTTCAGTTACTATGGTTCAGGAGCAATCCATTGAGTTCTCAGCAACCATCTCACAAGAACTCTTAGCTGATCCTTTAACTTCTATTGTTTAGTTATCTTGTGTTGATTCATCAATTTCTATGGTCAATGATCCTCCTACTGATTCCTTTACCGTCATGACTATAAAAAAAATCGATTAATTTCCCATCTATCAAAACTAACAAGTTTCTTGTTGATTGTCCAAAGGCTGAAGTATACACTCCACATGTTATTTCTCCAAGTCTTCCCTCTAGAAGTAGAAGTAGAATATGAAAATAAAAAATTCTAGAAGTAAGGATGAACAATGTGAGAAATATCTTTCTAGAAGAGTTGTCACCTTGAAAATGGAGAATGTTGAAGTAAAAACGAAGACACAACAATTACAGAGACAATTGGTTGAAGGAAAGAAAAATTGCATTGGTCAAAAGAAAAAATGCTACAAGGAAATTTAGTGCTAGTAAGAAGAGAAAAGTATTTGAACATCAAACCACATAAACATAGGCTAAAGAGATTATTCAAATAGAGACAGGAGTGAAAAATGATATGATGCCTCCATATTCACCCTAGATCCTAAAAGCTGGAATATAAACATAAAATAATATTGTAGCTAACTATCACAGAGAAGTGGTCCCACAAGCTGAACATCGGAAGTTTTTGAAACAATTTTATGCGTTTACACATGTGGAACTAGAAACACTTGAAAACCTGGCTCATGGCTGAAAAAATATCCATTAGTTCCAAGAACAATTTCATAAATTGACCTAAGAAAAGGATGAAATGTATTCCATGATTCCAGATGCTTTGGCTTGCAAGGCCCCATCCTATAATTATGCCCTATTTTTAGTGGTACAATACTTTATGCTTAAGACTTAGGCAGTACAACATGGTTTTCCTTATGAGTTTGTTGATATTTTAAATTTCCTAATTATTTTCCATAAGAAGAACAAATGCATAGAATATCTTCTATCTTACCTTTATATCCATAATTTTATGTTGATGGAGCAAAGTGATGACAATGTTATTCCCTTTGTTGAAGACATCAAACTTCAAATTGTTATATATTTCACTCAAAATGAAGTAAATATTCAAAAATCCTATAGTGACTTTGAACAAAACGAGACAAATTATGAGCTATGGGTTCAAGAAGAACTTGAGAATGCACTCACTACATTTCGTAAACATAACATTTTCGCTAAAAATCAAAATATTTGTTATGCCCTAAAATTAATTCATTTGAAAGTATTAATCTTCAGACTTGAATATTTGAAGGACATCAAAGAGGATGCAATAAAAGTGGCTAAAATTAGGTGGACGAAATCTTTACGAGAGGTGAATGAAAGGGAACCTTTTCGCTTCCATAAGTTCCATAAGTCTCTTTCTCTAGTTCATGCTTATATTGCAATCATAATGGAGGTAAGAGTTAATTAGAAGGAATCTAGTTGCTGATGCCCCATGATATAGTGCCTTGTTCCATGTAATTGATCTGATCATGATTTGTCCAAACAAAGTGTGTATTCGACTCTCCAAGAAATGAAGTACAAGGCAAGATTTAGGTACAAAGGAGAAGAAACTTACAAATCCTATTCCTTGATTTCCTTGCATGTTAACTATTTGTTTGCACAATGTAGAGATTAATTGCATGAGGACATGTAATCAAGTTAGTTTGGGGTTGTTGTTGGGCCTTGTAATTGTTACATTTTCTTCCATATAATCTCTTAGTATTTATAATAATTCCTTGTTCTTATTGACTTATATTCATATTCTTTGGTCAATATGGTTCAAACTTTGCGTGAAAAATTATTTTCTCATATAATTATGTTTTAACAAGATAAAATAAAGATGTTTTCCTTATAATTGAGCTAATAATTCTTGCATGCTATATTTTTGAAAACATGGTATATAAATATTTATGAAGAATGATCATGTTGAGAGGGTTCATGGCTAATTCAAGTAAATTTATTCCTAATTGAAGAATTAGTTATGAGACACAATTCCTAATTTATTTTTTTGAATCCAAATGATTCCAAGACAAGATTTGTACATAGTCTCCTTAAGTTCTTCAAATGTGTTGGTTTCTTATTTAGTCCAAGAAAATGGTTCCTTATTCAATAATTTTGTCAAAGGTGTTTTTTCTTGACCATAATGCTTGACAAATTTGCAATAATGTCCTGTAAATCCTAAAAATCCTCTCATCTTCTTCAACATATTAGGGATTGGATATTCCCCTATAGCTTTGATTATATTCAGATCCACCATGCAAAAATCGCGTGATACAATATGAACCAAATATTCCACTTCCTCAACCCTAAAGGAATTCTTGGAAGGAATTGTGTATATTTGTTTTTATTCTAATAATGTTAAGAACTTGTCAACATATTCTACATCAGCTTCCCAAGATTTGTTGTAAATTACTGTGTCATAACAAATACTAACACAAATCTTCTAGGGGAAGAATTTGAAAACAGAATTCATCAAGCTTTGAAATGTTGAAGGTGAATTTGTAAGTCCAAATGGCATAGCCAAAAAAACATAATGACCTTCATGTGCTCTAAAGGTTATTTTCAGAATATCTTCTTGCTTTATTTTGATTTGATGATATCCAGAATGAAGATCCAACTTAGTAAAGAAAATTTCTCCATGCAATTCATCTAAAAATTCATAAATTATAGGAATAGGAAACTTATATTTTATTGTCATTTTGTTAAGATGTGTCCAATATGGAAACTTATTCTAGGAACCATCCTTTTTCATAACCATCACCACTAGTGAAAGTAAAGCACTCTAGCTAGGCTGAATGATGTTCGCCTCTAACATTTATTGAACCATATATTCAATATCACTCTTTTACACGTGTATATGTGTAAGGCGTAATCTTAAGTGGTGGACTTAAAGGTTGCAATTGTATAGCATGTTCATGTTGCCATACAAGTGGAAAATCCTTAATAATTTCTCGAAATACCTTAGCATGATCGTTGATAAAATTTTTAAGATCAACTAGAGTAGAGGATAGAGATGTTTGAACTTCTAATGAGAATAATTGTGCAACTACACCTTGGTGTCCTTTTAGAAATTTTGTCTTGCTATTAGAGTTTATCATTTTATTGGGTTTCCTTTGGATACCTCTAAGCTAGATTTCCATTCCATGTAAGGAAAATGTTATGAAAATATCATGGAAAGTAAGGGCCATTATTCCCAATGATTGTAACTATTTTTCCCCTAATACAACATCAACACCACCCATTTGGATTGAAATCATGGGGATAACAAATAAATACTCCCCCATATTCATCTTAATCTTATTGCATTTCCCTAAACAAGTTATGGTACCTCTATACACAATCATTAATTTAAATTTGGTCTAGTTATGCAAATAAATTAAGAATTTTTTTTATTTTGTAATTGATGAAGTTATCGGTACTACCTTAATCAATCAAATTTTTATCATTTTCCTTTTGATATATCCTTCTACCTTATCATTTTTTTGGAGGACTAATGCATGTCAATGCATGACAAGATGTTTTTGGAGTAGTTTCTTCAAGCTCTAGACCTTATGGAGTTTCCATTCTTGATATTCTTCATCTTCACACTCTATGTAGAATAATTTCTTCTCAATGAATTTATGCCCTTTACTATAATTTTTGTCATAGTTGAAACATAATATCTTTATTTCTTCCTTCATCCATTTATTGAGCAGTCAACCTTTCCGGCTTAAGAAATGAAGCATGATTTTCTTTATAGTAATTAGTAACCAATTTTCTAGTGGCCATATTTTTACTTTCATCCTTCCTTTCTAGAAAGAAGGCATGCTCTAGAGATTTAGGTTCAAGGAGACACACATGATGTTGGATTATTTCCTTTAAAGTACCCATAAATAGGTCTAATAAGTTATCCTCTACAATATCATTTACTGTGAGACTCAACTTTTAAAATTGTTGAATGTGCTTTGTAATCAGACCTTTTAGTCAAAGATTTACCAATTAGCTAATGAATGTGTTTCTCTTAATATCCTCATAATGTGCTATAAATTCCTTTATAAAAATGTACCATGATATAATAAAATCATTTTTTCTTTCACAAAGTCATTGATATCATACATGTTTGTATTTTTCTAAAAACATGGATGCAATTTTTACCTTTTATAAAGATGCGACTTGGTGTAGCTCAAATTATTTCCCCATCTAAAATATTCAAGTTACATAATCATTACCATTAAATTTATTCATATCAATCTTTTGAATGTAGTAATTCCTTGATGTTGACATGGAGCCCTAATGATGTGGATCTTGGATTGAAATTTCATGAGTATGGTTCTGTGATTCAACATTTGTTCTCTCAAATTGTGATATCATACTCCCCATACAATATTTATTCTCAACAACATGCTTCTCCTTATTTTCATGATTTCCTTAGATCTCCACATCCCTTTTAGGAAGCATTTCTAATATAACAATCATGGAATTTTGTATTTCTTCCTTATTTTCATTTATCTTTATTTCTATTCCTTCCATATTCTTTTCTATTCCTTGATTATTTTTATTCATATCCTCTTCCATTTATATTTTAAACTTTTGTTGAGAAGATGAGAAATCCACCTTTTTCAACATATTACTATCCATTTCATTAACTTTCTTCTCTAATTGAGATAACCTAAATTCTAGTTTTTCACCTTCTGAATGGGTCAAGGATGGCCTTTAGTAGATTTAATTGGTGTAGTAGATTTCTTTATAGGAATGATAAAAAATAATAATATCCTTCCTCTTTGTTACAACAAAAATAAAAATGGCCCCTTCTCATGAATAGTTAGGTTGGTAGTAAATTACATGCACTAATTTATATAATATGATAATGGTTGAAGATTTATTGATATATCTATGAAATTTGAGGCCTTCTGTATCTATAATTTTATCTTGTAATACTATGATATGTATTTTCTATGATTCAACATGTGTGAACTGAATCGAGTGTGCTTATTGAAAGTTATAGTAACATTTACAAAACTTGTTTATTTTGTGGAGTCTTCCAATGAGGAAACCTATATAGTATCCCACATGTCCAATTATTGAAATATAATTATGGAACCTATACCCAAGGTACGTCTATCTATCTCCTAAACTTCCTAAAGTTTTCACAATATGAAAAAAAAATTAGATAAGAAGAGATAGCAAAAAATACCAAGCTGACATGTTTAAAATTTATTTACTGATTATTCACAAAGCATCACTTCCATTGCTTATAACTCCAAAAGTATACAAAATCGGATTCTAGAAACATTACCAAGTATTCCTCAATATTTTTTGTTAATATGGTACAAGTTTAACTTTATGAAACCTTACAGAAAATAAAAATTAAAAAAAAAGGAAGAAGAAGAAGAAGAAGAAGAAGAAGAAGATAGTATAAATTCCAACCAACGTTTTTGAACCTATATTATAGAGCATACAGAAACCATAAGTTTCTTGGGCAGATCTCCTAAAATATAGCAAACCAATATATGTAACTTTGACAAAATTTTCACCACGCGTTCCTTTAAATGTGGTTGTTTGAGACCTCATAGAAAAAAAGTTATAGTAAAAATTCTTAGCTGACATTTTTGAGACAAAAGTTAGTAGCCTTTAAAAAATCTAACTTTATTAGACCGTATCTAGCAAAATATATTGCTTGGGATGTCTTATAAATATTCTCTAAGATTCACTATATGAAACCAAAAAGAAATAAAGTTGTATAAAAAATGAAATAATGACCTATTTGAAGGATCAAAACCCTCAAATCAAGAGCTTCGATACTAAATGTTATGATCCTTACACCTTAAAATGATTAAAAAAATCAATAAATATAGTTCACAGTAAGGGGGGGGGCTCCTTATACAATAAGTGCAATGAAAAACATGATATTTTATGATCTAAGATTAGGTCACCTTAGCACACACACACACACACAGATATATATATAGTAGACAAAGGATACATTGATAATAAAAATGGGGCCATGAGGGGTTATAACATACATAACAATATAACAATAGAAATGTAATCAATCAATCTCAAAGGCTTAATAAGGGGTTTTTTAGGTAAACATGGGCCTTATATGTGAATTAAAATCTCTCATAAAAATTCAACACTCAAGCACATAGGACTCCAATCTAGGACTAATGGCTCAAGCTCAAAAGGTGCTTATCAACTTTTCTTGTTCAATCCAATATCTAGTTGGTTTTTATTTTATGGTGTTTGCGCTAAATTCCCATAGGCCTAGATGCTCAAATACACCTCCATGGCTAAATACTTTTCCACATCATTTGGCTATCAACCAACCATTTTAGCATCCAACTCACCTCCATCAACTAATCAAGGTCTACCACATCAACTTCTATTTTCTCATGGTCTCAGTTACTCTTCTTATGAATTTTCCTACTAACATCATGTTGCCACCATTTTGCGATGTGTCTCCTTTTGAGTATGCCACATCATCTGTGTATCTCATCAATGCCACCTATCTACCACAACACTCATGTTTACCACTCATTCATTGTCATTTGTCACTACTGTCATCTCACCTAGTATAAAGGAGAATCTAATGTTTAGTGGTTTTTTTCTATTTTATTTGTTATTCTTCCAATGATCCCCATGTCCAGATACAACATTTTTCCAATAGAACAGCGAAAACATGGAATGGTGACCATCACCGTTCAGTCAAAATTTATATCTGGGTTACTTCTTTACGTGGTTCCCTATGAAACCTTGAATACTCAAATGCTCGAATATATCTTCCTCCATAAATAAACTCAAACATTAGAATCTTAACACCTTTATTCTCCAATTGAATCGAGATCTGAGTAGTTATTTAATTTGTTTTCTTATATTGGATACCTAGATACGCAGATATCTCTTCCTCCATAGGGAACCACAAGCACTAAGAACTTTGACATTACTCACATTTTACTTAAGTCTAGTTCTAAAATAATTGGCCACGTATATGTCACACTTCTCAAATATGTCCACACAATCTAGTTCCTAAAAAATAATGGACCCCCATACATGTGTAGATGATCTAATTATGTATATACAATGAAACCCCAAATTTCTCAAACATGCCTAAACGCCCTAGATAATTACATAAATTTCCTTTACTTCAAAAAAAAATTTCTCGTTAATCCTTCATCATTCGACTAAGTTCCATATATCATTAAAAAGGTCTCCGAGTTTATCCAACTAAACACTATGCAAGATCATTTGAATAATTTACCTATAGATAAAATGCCTTTAAATATAGGCAACATTTAATTAATAATAATCATCAACAAACTCTCCTTGAACATGTATTAAATTGTTCACATGACATCAATGAAAACACTTTTCTCAATAGGAATTACATATAAAACATCTAAATTTGATCTAGCTCATCAATCCCTCCTTGAATAATATATATGTCCTTGTTTCGCCCCTTCCTCAAGCTTGACACACATGACTGAAAATTATTCTTCTCCTTGTCACTAAGAGGTCCATCTCTTAGTCTTGTGTCATTGTGGTTTCCTTTTCCTTCTCCCTAGCCTTGATTTTATAAAATTTTAATTGCCATAAATCCCTAACCCTAACCGCAATCTCCAAAGTTAGTTATAAATATGATTATATCTCGCTTCACTTGAGATCAACAACTAAAGTTAAAATATAATCACTAAAGTAAATTATTTTCTTTCTCCAAGTTAAACTCAATAATCTAACATAATAATATGTGTTTTCTCATAAGTTAGACTTAGGCTAAGTTTCACTCACAAACTTACCCACACTAGACAAAGTACATAAGGAGACTATATGTGATTTTTTCATACCTAGACACAATGTATGTGTATAAGTACCTATCTGAGCTAAAAAGATGAACAACCACAACAAAATATACAATTATTCAAAATAAGGAAATGGGATTCATAAAGTATCATACATATTTTGAATTCCAATTATTTCATCCATTACAAATATTTCCACTTCTTTATATAAGAAACATTTAGCTCTAAATGAACCTTTTTGAGATTTTCCTAAATCCAAAAAAATAAAAAATACTCATATTATTATGCCAACATCACTAACTATATGTTAAAACAAACTAGATTATATTTGTGTAACTCATTAAGTGGCATTTAAGAAATTATCGACAACCAAATCCCTCCATATATGTATGAGTCTACAATCATCTAAAACAAAATATATTTACTCTGATTCTCATGCATCATTAACAAACCATTAGATTGAACTCTTTCCAAATGATCATAACATCTAATATATTTTACAAATCCTAAAGGGAAATAAGATTACATTCTACTCATCATCTTTAATGATATTGTCATAGAGTTCATGCACCTTTAAATGTTATTTCATTTTAAAGATTTTTTACACACATAGTTTTCAAGTTTGAAGTAGATTATTCTCTTATGCCTCATGAAACAATTATTTCCAACTAAATGGTTGTTTTATTACTATAGTGTTTTGCAAATTATCTATTTTGAGATTTTAACATATAATTATTCATAATTAAAATATATATATCATAAATAAGCATCATTATTACTATATTGTTTTGAAATTTATTAGTCTTTCCCTCACCAAGCGCTATAGCATTCGCCTCATGGTCAAATTTCATTGAATATCCATTATATTGTTGTTCTTTTGTAATTTTAACCAGTTTTTCAAGAAAATGTGAATATTTGTATTTTCTCTTAATTCAAAAAAAAAATTTCTAATTTCCTTGAAATATTATTTCTAATTTTTATTTTTGTGAGTGCATGAAAATTCATTTAAAAATTATATATATATATATATATATATATATATATATATATATATATATATATATATATATAAATATTCTTTTTTTTTGTGTGTTCTATAACATTTATATTTTTATGTGTCTATTTTATCTCATGATGCCACAACTCATGTAGCTACAATTCCTTTAAGTAGGCTAAGTGGGGGTGAACAAATATATAATTAATACTATTATGTTATTGTAGGTCCCTTACATGAGTGGGGGACATAACATTGATAAATTGTCCAGTGCGTGAAGGTGTAGAATAGCCCCCAATCTTGGAGATATTTCCACAAATCTGAACTCCGCACAATGTATTAACATTTATCTTGCTAAGTATTTTCATGTATTCATTGATTTCTATTGAAATCCTTTTGATTTGATCTTTGTGAAGGTGGTTTACTCAATGAAACAATGTTTCACGAGTTCAACTCTAATAAAAACATAAAAAAAACAAGAATCTTGAATTACAAGGACAATGAATTCTGAGAGGCGCCAATTTTCCAAAATAAAATTTTCTACGCACAATAACTTTGAAGCACAATAACTTTGCTTAGGTAGGAATATTAAGGGATAATGAAATTCCTTCGTTCTATGATATGCTTAAAGATTCTCGAAACTCGACTTCACTTGATATAGCATCACAAGGTCCAATCTTTATTCTGTCATAGGATCGAATGTTGTGTTAGAGAAGAAATGATGAAGCATTTTTCAAACACCAAGGTATATACAGTGGAAAAAACAAAAAGTATTAACATATTACATGAATTATGCATTGGACAAATGTTTTATTAGGGAGTGGACATTTCTAGGAGTTAAAAAAAATAGTTCTTCTATAAACATTATGTTTTTTTCTCAATTGCAATAAATAGAATGAATTACATCCAATCTCTATCTATGAAAAGTTGTCCCTATCATGAGATATATTATAAGAATATAAGGTTTGGATCATTTTTTTCTTACAGTATCCTTGAAAAATAAAAAAAATGCAACAGTGTTCATGTATGAAAACTCTGTTGCCTTTAAATTCAAATTCTTCTTGACCATTTTCTATTTTTCTCATAGTGGATTATGCTTCCATTGACACAGAGAGAGACAGGAAAACCTTACCAGTATGGATGAGCACCTATGCATATTATGGCAGATGGATTAAGAAAACTATAAAAAATAAGACAATAAATAATTGATAACCATGCAAATATGAGAAATATCTCTTAATTATTCCACAAACATAGAAAAAGAGAAATATTGGACCATTGTACATACCCCTAATGCAATAAAAGGTGTGACTACATTAAGCTTCAATGCATATGAAAGGATTTCATCTACATGCCTTCAATCATTCAAAATAGGCGAGTAGACAGTATATACTTTTCTAGATTGATTGAAGATAAAATCATGAAGAAAAATGGGCCTAGAATAATCACCAATGAGATTTTCACATCATGGAAGGGAAAGACACTAATTCTACCAACAAAATGAACAATAAAACCAATTAAATGAGTTTTCATAAGACATTTCACTTGTGACAAGTTGGAGATACATGCACTATGGTGATAGTTATTCCCTTTTATCCTAATATTTATGTATTGATATATGCCTAACCTATAAAGAATAACAAAACCTCTGAGACACATAACTGTTGTGTAGAGGATTTCTTTGTGTAGAAGGAAGTGTTGTGTGTGTTAGGATATTCGAACACATAGGACATAGTTAAGTACAACTTGGTCTAGTATAGGGTTAGGTAAAGTGTGTTTCTTTTCTATGTACATTTTGTAACTTACAATCTGACGGTCATGATATGTAGTGATCCGACGTTCACTCTCTCCTCGGTATTACCGACACTTGATCTGTGGCTTGACACCTGATTGGTCCATGATTTCTATTTAAAGTGCATGGAGGGTCATTGTTAGGGTAATCCATTTGTGAGAGAAGCTTATGTAAATTTTCATTCTTTTATTAATAAATTGCCTGAAGTAGCCGCGTTGGCTCAGGCCGTGGACTGTTTCCTTCTTTGAGGGTTTTAACCACGTCAAAAATACTGGTGTATTGATCTGTGATCTGGTTGTGAGAGGTGTCCTTTTGGTGTTCCATCTAAGGAACTTACCCTCTAAATTCCTACATGGTATCAGAGCTATTTGAGGGCCGCGTCCGTTGGTGATCCAAATCTGAAGCCGGTTGAACTGCATGTGACTATCGTTTCCTAGATCTACTGTTTCTGACTCCTTTCAGGCCGAGAGGACTACTCCATTGTGTTGGGAGCATATGTTTCAGTGAGGAACCCCTTTCGTTTCACGCGGAAAGGTTTCTGGTAGCCCTAGCTGCGTCATTTTTAAGATCTGGAGGTATACAGTGTTTATTTGCAGTTTACAATTAGTTTCTCTCTGTTTATTTCAGTTTCTTTTTATTTAGCTTTTTTTATTACCAGATCTATACCTTTCATTTCTGCGTATGCTCTTTGCCCTGCGACTCTGTGTGATCTGGGCAAATCAGAAACAGAAAGGAAGAATTTTTCTCATGTGTATGCTCTTTTCATTGCACCTTAATGTGATCTTGGAAAATCAGAAACATTGAGGAAAATATTTAGTTTCCCGCTAAAGCTAACTTCGAGCCATAAGGTTCGTTTTCTTTGCATGTCCGTGTTGGTTTTTGTGTTTTTTGTTTTGTAGGGAAAAAGAGCTTTCTCAAAGCAAGCACGCAACCCAAGGCACGCCCGCCTCTCTCTCTCTCAAATTTTTTGTATAGCTCAATTGGTTCAAAAATATCTTAAGAGAGTAGAGGTCTTGGGTTCAAATCTCCATTTTTTGGGCGGATTTTTCATTTCCGCACATTCCTGCACTTTGCCGGCAACTTCAACAATTTTTTTTCAAAAAGCCATAACTTCTTCATCCGGAAGCCTTTTTCATAGCCGTTTTTTTTAAACCAGCCTGATTTTTCGAGATCTATCCATTGGAACACTTACTTTCAGCATCTTTAGCTTCAGTTTCCATTGAAATGGAAAGTCAATACCAAGTTGCCCTTGACAGCACCAACTACTTCCAATGGTTGTCCTACATTGAGGATTTACTTAGAAGTAAAGGTCTCTACAGAATAGCCACGGCCAAGAGAAGAAACCAAAGGATGAAGATAAGGTTGCAAAATGGGAAAATAGACAAGATCAAGCACATGGTTTGATAGGGATGTCTATTTCTCCCGATCTTAGATTCCATATTGCAGAACTTGATACTCCTAATGAAGCAATGGAACAAATCACTAAAGTTTTTGGGATTAAAAATGAAATTAGAGCCCATCAGCTTGAAAATGAGTTGCTTACATTGGACCCTAATAATTTTTCTTGTATTGAAGATTTCTTGTCTAAGTTCAAGACTCTTAGATATCTCTTTGAAATTGTTAAGGTTAAGAAAGAAGATAGTAGCCTTATTTATTCCATCCTTCCTAAGTTGGGACCAGCCTACTCTGTATTTGTTTCCACCTTCCATTCTACAAGGGAAGCCTTCATTTGTCAAGGAAAGGACTACAAGCCTCCTTCCTTTTACTCTTTTTATGATTCTTTAATAAGAGAACAAGAAAAACTCTTACACCTTGGTCTTCTTAATCTTGGAAACTCTTCCAAGAAAGCGTTAGCCGCCCAACAGCAACCAAATTCAAAGAATCCTAAGAAGTCATATCCTAAAAAGAACGGTCCTAAACCAAACAAGGGTCCTAAGCAAACTCAGCCTCAAAATGAAAGATCATTTCAGCAAAATGATAAGACCAATAAAAACAAATGGAAGAAGGCTGATAGACATTGTAGCTTTTGTAATCGAGATGGCCACTTAGAATCTAAATGCTTTAAGAAGATGGAAGCCTTGGAAGTAGCCATGAAGAAGCACAACATCCATTTGGACCATTCTTCAACTTCAACTTCATCTTCAGGAATGGCACTTTCTGCATGTGGTTGTCAATCATCTTGGTCTGGTTATGCATTAAATGTATCTTCTTCTTCTTCTCATTCTCATGAGTGGCTCATTGATTCTGGAGCTTCTTATCACATGGCCAAAAACGAAGCCATGTTTTCTTCATTAAATGATTGTAACACCAAAAATATATATGTTGGTGATGATAGATCTCTTAATGTTGTAGGGACTGGAACTGTTCATCTAGACAATGGTCAGTTTAATAATGTATTATGTGTTCCAACCTTATCCTGCAACCTTCTATCTATATATCAGATAACTCATTCAGGTGAAGGTAAAATCGTTGAATTTTCACCTCATGATGTTGTAATCAAGGACCTAAGAGATCCTAAACAGATTTTAGCTACCGGCATTACTGATGATTCCACAAGGTTGTATAAATTTCACAACTTTGGGCCATCAAATCTTCCCTCAGTATTTGTTGCTCATAATGATGAAGTGAGAAAACTTTGGCATGAGTGATTTGGTCACTTAAACTATCGCTCTCTTCAGCATCTATGTAAAGAAAATATGGTGACAGGTCTTCCTATGGTATCTTGCAGAGATGGTGTTTGTTCCGGATGTGTACTCGGAAAACATCATCGGGACAGTTTTGAAAAACGTGCCTCTTGGCACGCCTCAGCACCTTTACAGCTTGTGCACAGTGATTTATGTGGTCCACTTCCAGTTGTTTCATTCTCTGGCTGTAAGTATTTCTTAACTTTCATTGATGATTTCTCCAGACGCACTTGGGTATACTTCCTAAAACCCAAGAGTGAAGTATTTAACATATTTTTGGCCTTCAAGGCCTTTGTTGAAAAATGATCTGGACATCAAATTCTTAAGTTAAGAATTGATAATGGTGGAGAATATGTTAAAAACACATTCATCAACTTTTTCACTGAGAATGGAATTTAAATGCAACATACTATTCCATACACTCCACAACAAAATGGTGTAGCTGAAAGGAAGAATCACACCTTAAAGGAAATGGCTAATTGTATGCTACAATCTAAAGGACTTGGTCTTAGTTTTTGGGCAGAAGCAATTAACTGTGAAAATTATATAATAAATCGCACTCCTACTAAGGTTCTAAAGAATATCACTCCAGAAGAAGCATGGAGTTCAATTAAACCAGATGTAACTCACTTTTGTGTTTTTGGAAGTGAAGCATGGGCCTATATTCCAGATGAAAAGCATAAAGCTTTAGAAACTAAGAGTGAGAAATGTACTTTTGTTGGATATTCTGAAGATGTAAAAGGCTATAGACTTATTCCATTTAAGTCCAAAAATGTTATCATTAGAAGAGATGTAAAATTTGTTGAAAATACATTGGCCTACGAGCCTAGTTCAACGGATGTGCCACCTCTTCCTATCTCTTCTACTTTTGAAAACATTTCTTCTTCAGATGATGAAAGTGAGGATGAAAATCCTCCCCCACCTTCTCAGGATCCTCCTTAAGCTCAGCTTCCAAGATGGGTCCGTACTACACGGGATGTAGCAGGTGATCTTGCCGGTGATCCTACAGATCAGCGGTGTACACGTTCTCAATTTGAAAGAGCCTCTTCTTTACTGGCTCAAGCTCCAATAACTTATGATCCTGACACTTTTGCAGAAGCTTTAGGTCATCCACATTGGGAAGCAGCTATGGGTGAAGAATATCATTCATTGTTGGCAAATGATACATGGGATCTTGTTTCTCTAACAAAGGGACGAAAACTTGTTAGATGCAAATGGGTTTACAAAACCAAGTATGGACCAGATGGGAAGGTTGATAAACACAAAGCTCGTCTTGTTGCTAAGGGCTTTTCATAAGTTGAAGGCATTGACTACACTGAAACCTTCTCCCCTGTTGCCAAAATGAACTCTATCTACCTTGTTCTTTCCCTTGCTGCCTCCTTCAAATGGGAAGTCCATCAGATGGATGTTAAATCTGCCTTCTTACATGGGGACTTGCATGAAGAAATCTATATGGAACAACCCATTGGCTTCATACAAACAGACTCTAGCCTTGTATGTCGACTCAAGAAATCCCTTTATGGTCTCAAGCAAGCTCCTCGAGCTTGGTATGCTAAAATGGATAGCTTTCTTTTAGAATCTAGCTTTTCTAGGTGTCATTTTGACAATACTCTCTACACCAAGAGAGTGGGCAAGTCTCTTATCATCCTTTTTCTTTATGTTGATGATCTTATCCTCACTGGTAGTGATCCCAACCTTATAAACCATGTGAAGTCCAGCCTTAAAAAGAAATTTCAAATGACAGACTTAGGACACTTACACTATTTTCTCGGTCTTCA
>Ga0115854_10132_pt1 | contig 15988 bp, 15 predicted proteins | sample InSIn2SAF170_FD_83868 | JGI IMG/M metagenome (GOLD analysis project Ga0115854, IMG submission 83868)
CATTGCCATAAATTCATCTATTCTCTCATCCAATGCTTCCGAGGACTCGGTCAGATGCATTGACATCGGTTTGTACGCGAACTTCTTGATATCTGTGTTTGCTGTGACCTTGATACGAGGTTCTGCATGAGGTGCTACCGGCGGTTCCGCAGCAGGAATGTGACTGTTGACGGTCTCAAGAATTGCACCAGCATTCTGACGTTCAGCGAAAGCTATGCCGGCCGGTCCACTTCCATTCACCTTCCTTTCTGCTTTGGCAACTCTCTTTGGTGCCGGTGTCCCAAAGTCACTCTTCCTCTTCGCGCTATTCAAACGTTTGGAACCGGTGTTTGGTGTTAGCTCATCGAGCATGCCATACACATCTCCTTTGCTTGCTATTCTCGGCGTTGCGTTGACTGCGGGCTTTCGTTCGCTTCGCTTGCCCTCGTTACTGCGTTCGAGATTGTCTTGCACGTCTTTCTGGAACATCCGAGCCGTTGCTAGATCCAGCTTCGTTTCCTCTGAGCCCATCTTGAGGCAGTACGACTCCCATTTGTAAAACAGCTCTTGAGGGGTGATCGAGTAAAGCCGTAATATGGATTCGAGCACGCCGAGAATATCTGGCTGCAAGCCATCAGCGGCAGGTGCGAAAAGCGCATTGAGGTTCTCGTTCGAAGCGGCAGCCATGTTGTTAATGTGTTATTGTCAGAGAACAGATGGGAAGCAAGATCGCCAGAAGTTGAGTCTCTATACTCGTTCATGTCAATATGTGGAGGATTAACGCGTTGCACCGTGTTGAAACGCGTCAATGCCGACGCGCTAAATGAGATCGGTCTTTCAAAGCTCCGGAGAGTCAGGGCACTCCACCTTGACTAAGGTACCTCTGACTGCATCTATCATTATTGGTAAAGTCGTAATATCCAACTTTGAGTAACACTTTTGGGAAGTGCAGCTGGAGGGACTTTACCGGGTTGTAAAGTGATGATATCTTCCATCGCAATCATTTACCTGCTTCGAGACCACTTTCTTGTCCAGTGCAATCTATTCAGCAAAACCGAGTCAGCTACAGCTTCGGTCGCACAAGATCAAACTAGTCAAGTCCATCTTGCTGGAAGGTGTCCAACTTTACCACAGAAGACGTCGAGAACAGAGTATGGTGCAGACTTTGGCCTCAGAAGGCGCTAACACACATATTCTACTAAGGCAATAACAAGAGGATGATTCTTGTAGCAACTTAGCATTTTTGTGCAAAATTCTATCAACCATTTGATAATGCTCGGTGCGATCGGCTCGAACTTTCTTCCTTTGCTCATATCCTTCTACAGATTGTTAAGCTCCTGCGAAATGCTTCAATGAAGACATGGTTCTCCGTTCAACCATATCTTGATAAAACTCCTGTTCGTTGCCTGCGTGCCTTGCGCATTGCACGAGTCCGATAGCAAGCACACTTCCAATCATTCATCCGAGACCTTGCGACGTCTCTTCAGTCGTCCACGGCATAATGTGAAGCACGGGTGAAAGCGGCAAACTCAAGTTCCTCTGGGGTCGCTTCTCTCAACCATCCCTTCTGATCTCTGATAGCACCAATGTGCGGTGAGTTTCCAGATGAAAACTTCTAGTGCTTCGCCTCCTCACCTTCCACAAGGATGTAGTGCAGAACATCTGATAGACTAAGGACGCCTTTGAGTACATTGTTCTCATCAACAATTGTCAATCGATGCACTCGGGACTTTCTTATGGTATCGAATATCGTGTCGAGACCATCTTCGAGCGTGCAGGTGTAGACGCCGGGATGAGTGGCATGTCGCAAGGCCAAGGCTCTTCCTACAGACCAATTGAGGTTGCTGTAATCTCCATTCTTCAAGAGTTCGATCACATCGACCGCTTCAAACACATTCAATAAAACGTCTGCTGAGGTTAGCAATGTTTCTCAAAGGGATGTGGAGTGCTTGCCATCTGTTGTGCAGACAGGAACGCTGCTGATGTTTCTTGTAACCATTTCGTCGATCACATCCAACACTGTGGCTTCCATGCTGCATCTGAAGACATTCTCGTATGTTCCTAGTCGTATCATACCCAGAGGCTTTCGTAGCAATTCAGTTTGTGGCACATTTATGGCGATAAACTTCAGTATTCGATACTGAGTAATGACGGAGACGACCATAGTCCGCTGCGACTCGGAGTCATAACTGACAAGTGGTATTCGTCTTGCTCGCGACAGGAGCTGCTTCTGTAGCGCATCATATAGTCTTGCTTCTGGAGAGGTCGATATTGTCTCTGGGCTTTTCACTTGCAGCACATGTTCAACCTCTTTCAGATCACTCAACAGTAAGCTGTCGACATCTTTCAGCTTATCGGTATGGAGATTGTAGTATCGCACCACATTGAGATAATCGTTGACTGTGAGTAAGCCGGCATAAGTTGATGTTGTAGAATCCCACAGCGGAGCCGAGACAATGCCACACTGTACAAGAATGCTCAAGCTCTCTTTGACTGTCAAGCCGACGTCAAGTTCGATCAGTCGAAAACTCAACGGCAGGACATCATAGCAGTTGCGCACTCGCAGGAAATCACGGATCGCTCTCTGCAAGCGTGTACGTCAGTATGGTGCGTTTAGTGTATACATGATGAGTAGAGCAGAAATGCGCATGCAATGATCACTCACCAAGCCGGCGCGTTCATCTTGGTCTATTGGCCTATCCTGCTGTGGCTGTTTCTGGGGTTGTGAAGGTACAGTTGGTGCTCGTGGACGCAGTAGATCTGAGGGTCGAACAAATGAAGGTTCGTTGGCAGCTCCAGAAGCAGTGCGCTGAAGATGAGATTCAGTGTTTAGCGGGGCAGGTTTGCTGCTAAGATATTGTGCATTTGCGTCTGCGCTCTCCTCGGTCGGCATGACGATCAACTCCCCTACATTTCTCGCCAGTGGAGAGAAGGTCTGGTCCTGTCAAAAGGTACACGAATATTGTGGAGAAAATGATGAATAGGATGAACAACTTCAGTATGCAGGAAGAAGAGGCGACAATTCCGTGGAGTATTGAATCACAGTAGCCGTTCTTGAGTCTGGAGTGCACTACAGTAGAATAACGGCTGCTTATGTGGTGAATGTGGATGTCGTGCGAGGACTGACTACTTTTAGCACCTGAAAGTCAACAAAAGTATGTGACATGTGAAGATTTTATTTTTGTCAAGCAGTGGATTTGATTTGCGCTTTGTGCCTGAATTTGGTGCACATCGCAGCTCTGGTTCAGCGTAGACAGTCTTCTGGCCAGCGCCATCCCCCCATCCGGTCTATTCCTTTCTTGCTTAACTCCTCTAAAGCATAACGCCTGTCTATGTTGCCAGGATAGTCGCTGACCCATCACGCAGAATGAATCAAACCTTTCTTCCCTGAACTATGCACTTCTCTTTTCTACTTCAACCAGCGGATCCTGATCACCACCTCTCAAGTACATCTCGTACTCACCAATTCGCCTGCCCGCTGCTTCCCACCGCTGCCTGTAAGCTTGCCGTTTGTTCTCGGCCAGCTGCGTAAGAGCTGGCCAGTATGTCTTGTGGTCATACTGGAAATCGACCTTTCCTTTGGATTCCTTCATCAACTGTTCTCGAGGCACGTAATTGCCCATGTCTTCGTTGAATTTGATTTTGTCTCTTGTCACAGGGTCTATAAATGGTGTGATCATCTTGAAGAAACCCCAGATAATCCATGGGACATTGGTAACCAGAGCTCGACCAAGCCTTTCCGGATAATGGTTTTGTAGAATGTTTAGGGTCTGCTTTCCCTGCTGGAACGTCGCTCCTTGACCCTGCTTGGTTTCCGAAAAGTTGATCAAAAGCGCCATCATCTCTTGGCCTGGCGGCATCAAATCAACAGTTCTTTCCAACATGTACACTAAATGCTCAATCTGCCTGTCACTCCTTTCGGTGTTTTGTTTCGACGGTCTCAAATAACAGCAAGGTCGGCCATCATTATCCCAGCCTAGGATGACTTGCTTTCCAGTTTCGTTCTCGACCGAGATATACTCTGCTGTCAATTTGTCTGTGCCGTATTCTCTTCGCCATACTAGCGTATTCTTCAATCTATTTTCCGCTTGGTCCACCTTCCAGGCGGTGGCTCGCAAGTAGCGGAACAGGCATTCTCTTGTTAGAAACATGCGCTCATGCTCCTCCAATTGCATCGTTTTAGCACCATTTGCCGAAGATACGGGGATTTCGGTCCATTTTGAAACAAGGTCCAACAGCGTCTCGTACTTCTTCAATTGATCAGCGGTAGGTGGAGGACGGACGACTGGTTTGACGGTGTCCAGCGGCCTTCCAAGCGGTGTGTTGACCACCGCTACCTCAGATGCCGTGGTTGGGAGTCTGAGATCGCCATTGGATGTAGTTATACGCTGCAGCGGTGCTTGTTCGTCTTTACTTGGGGGCGCATTGGCCTCTCCATCCGCAAATGTGCCGTCGAATCGTGCAGGCTGGTTTAGGGACAGTTTCTCAACTGCAGCTGCAGTGTCTGCAACGTTAGTGGTAGCTCGAGATGATGTTGTAGGATTTTCAGTAGATGCCATCTTGTACATAAGATGAAACAACTTCCGCAAGAGTGTCAGTCGTTAAAGGACTCAGCAAGGTTGAACAACTACATTTTACTAGAGATTCTCAGCATCAAAATTCGATGCCGGGCCACACCGCCCACTATCTTTTACTGTACAATCGTTCCTGCTGCTAACCCCAAAGTCCCTGCATATTCAAGCGACCGGTTCGCTATGTATCCACTGTTGACGGGATGTTTTAAGCTTCTAATGCCTGTTCGAGAATTCTTCTCATGGTGTAAACTTACTGTATTGGGACGCTAGCCTGGCAACCTTTGGACGCTAAAGTCAGTGATATAGACAAATCCCAATAACTGAACTTAACCACGCTTTGAGCATTTTAACAGTGATCCGACGCAAGCGGAGTTGTTACATGCACAAAGGAATGGTCGCAGTCGGCACAGTCTCGACTAGACGTATAAGCATTTGAAGGAGCAGCTATTGAATTTCTACGACATCGGCCGTCATGGCCCCTCCAATACCTGAACATATAAAACGATTTACAGCAAATCCAACACGACCAGCGCGATACCGGCCAGGAAAGGTTATTCAGCAAGAAGAATCATCAGAAGAGGAGGACGAAGAGGAAGAAGAAAAACAACTACCACCACCACAAAGGCCACAACCGAGGGCACCAGCCAGACCGAAGCCACGGGCCGCGCCTGTCGAAGAAGAGGACGATGATGACGAAGAAGGGTTCGTGACTGAGGAAGAAGACGAAATTGATGGCGGTGCTCCCGTTCCGCAATCCGCTACGAAACTCGCAACATCTGCCGCACAATCAGAAGCCAAAGCGGTAGCTGCATGGCCCGCTCTACAACATCCTAAGCAAAGAGAGTCTGAGGATGCAGAGGAGGACGAGGACGAGGACGAAGAGGAGGACGAATCAGAGGAGGATGAGAGCTCTGAAGAGGATCAACCACAACGCAAATTCCAACGTCCAACCTTCATCAAGAAAACCGATCGCAAACAACAATCTGAGGCAGACGAAGGGAACACTCAACAAGCCAATCTGAATATCAGAGCGTCACTCGCTCCTGAGATCTCATCTACGATGCATACAGAGTCAACAGCAGCCCGCCGCCTCGCCGAAGCAGAATTACAAATCAAGTCCACCATAGAACAGGAAACTGCAGCTCGTCTGTCCGGTCGCAAGAACTGGGACGATGACGATGACTTCTCCCCTGAAGCGCTAGTTGACGACACCGATGGTCTCGATGCAGAAGCTGAACACTCGGCGTGGCGGCTACGTGAGCTCCATCGCCTGAAACGTGATCGAGAAGCACTGGTTACGCGGGAAAAGGAGCTCGAGGAGATCGAGCGAAGACGCAACTTAAGCAAAGCAGAGCGCGAGGCCGAGGACGCAGAATTTATCAGAAAGCAGAAAGAGGAGAAGGAAGAAGATAGAGGGCAAACCGGATTTCTAGCCAAGTATCACCACAAAGGGGCGTTCTTTCTAGATGACGAAGCAAGCCAAAAGCTGAAGGAGCGAAATCTAATGGGCGCCAGGTTTCAAGATGATGTCGGTGATAAAAGCACTTTACCGGAATACATGAGAGTACGAGACATGACTAAGCTCGGCAAGAAAGGACGAACACGATATACAGATCTCAAAGGGCAGGACACTGGGAGGTTTGGAGATGACGTCAAGAGATGGAAAGGCAGTGGGTATGAGAACAGGGACAGAAAAGACGGGCCGGATTTCAGAGGTCTGGACGAAAGATTCCTGCCTGATGATGATTGGAGTGGTAATGGACCGACAGCGTCAGGTGCGAATGCGAGCGGATTGGGAATGAGGAGGGAGAGGGGGAGGAGCAGGAGCAGAAGTTTATCAGACGATGGTAGAGATAGGAGAAGAGATACCAGAGACCATGATTCATATAGACCGAGATCACGATCCAGATCAAGAGATCGAGATCGAGACCGAGATCGGAGGAGAGCAAGGTCATACTCAAGCTCTGTCTCACGGTCGAGATCACCACCACCGCAATCCAGGAGACGACGAAGTCCATCACCGTACAACGAGAGGGATAGGGATCGAGACAAGAGACGACGTATCGAAGCTTGAGATACTTCATACTACATTCATCATGAGTAGCACTCTCTTCTAAACGTAATTAAGACGAGGCATGAGAAGTACTACAACAATTGAAAAGAAATTAAGTGCGCAAATCGTGGGTACACATCATGAATGAAACGTGTCGTATTGTAATCTCGGTACTCTCTTTGAGCCCTTCTGCACTGCCTCGCATATGCATATGCATGAGCATGATCCACCTGTTCTGCAAGCTCGAGCAAGCAGGTAAGCAATAAATACTCTCTTGTCCAATGTCGACGGATCCAAGTATAGCAGGCCACGTCAACGCACTGCGCCTGCTCGATACTCACGTATTACCTTGCCTGTGGTGCTCACGCCGTATTTTTTCCATGCAATGCAATGCAGTGTAGTGCAGTATAGTGCCGTATAGTGCAGTGTTCTCCCATAGCTCAATCATGTCAAGCACCATCCAAGTATGTTCTCCACCAAATGGATTCCATCCCCGTCACGTCTTGTCTTGGGTGGGTACGTGTAACTCCGTGACTCTGTGCAGTTGTCTTTCATAGTCATGAAATATTTTGTAACGAGATGTGTGCGTAAGATGATGGAGTGAGTGAATGACCTTCTCGGCGGTCGACCGCGGTGTTCTCGGTAGTGTCTGTGTATCAGGCACGTTAGTTGGTTTCGTAACATAAGACAGCACGATATAACATAACATAACATATGGCACAGGGTGTGACCAAATCCCAATGCCACACGAATGTGCATGTGCATGTTCAAAAGGAAGGAGGGAACACAACTTACCGAGGAACCTTACTGGATCAAATCCTAGAGGTTGATTCAGACCTCCTCTTCCTCCTTACCATCGGCACCATCGGCACCATCGGCATCCTCCTCCTGCGCATCATCTCCATCTCCCATCATAGTCCCATCCTCTTCGTCCTCAGCATCAGCCTCCTCCTTAATCGTCTTCGCCGCAACCTTCGCAGCACTTCTCTTGGCTGGAGTCGCCTTCTTCTTCACTGGCGTCACCGTCTCATCGTTAGACGTCTCGTTCTCGTCGTCGTCTCGAGTTGATGCTTTGCGCTTCTTGGCGCTTGAGCGTGGAGTAGTAGTGGTTGAAGATCTAGCGCCGCCATGACCACCGCGCTTGGCAGGGGTGGAAGGGGTCGGAGCGTTGGGATCAGATATATCGACAACTTTGCCGTTGATTAGCGCGTATTTGCCGGTTCCTTCGATCAACTTCTTGAATTTTTGTTGCCTGTGGGATTGGGGAGGTGTTAGTGAATCTCTTTTTTTAATCGAGGAGTAAGTGTATGTGTGCATATGATGTGTGGAGGAAGCAATGGACTTGTGGATGGGTGGGTAGGTGGAGTGGATTGGTACACGGTGCGAGCATTCGTGATGTTAGTCTTCGGAGCTGCGGCGTGCCAATCGCAGCTGAGTGGCTCCAGGGAGGTCGATAGACAGGCAATCAAGAAGATTAGGTCTTTGTTGTCTTCCATCTTAGGTACAGCTTGTGGCATGATGGCAGCTTGTTCGGCTTGTCTTCTTAAACTGTAAGTGAAGGTGAACAGTTTGGTGAGTTGTACTGAAGGGAGTGGTAGAAAAGTCAAGATTTGCGTGAGCGTGAGCAGGTTGGTATTTGTAGGCAGGTCACAACTCTTTCAGTCGCGTTGTCACGTAGTCAGTTGTGGAGTCGAGCATGATAGTCGTATTCACTCAAGCGAAAGTGAGTTCTTGAAGTGCGTTTGGTGTAGCCTTACGTGTTTCGAGCCAGGGTCATACTGTTTTTGGAGGCGGCCTCGTGGAAGTCGATGTTCAAGGGATCACGATTCGCCGCCAGGCAGTTGATGATGAAGTTGAAGTTCGCTTCGAATTGATCGGCCATATTGTGCTGCTTTCGCTCTGGCGTGAATGGATGTAAGTTATAAAAGATTGATGCAGTTGTGCGCGATCGATCGGTAGATATGTTATGTTGGGTTGTGAGTAGAGAAGTCGAAGGCAGTCCCGTTTTGTAGAAGAAACTATATGGTGGTTGCCAGTGAGTGATTGATGACGACGTGTAGACTGGTCGAAGGCTAAGAGATAGTGTATTGTTGAAGATGTTGCATAAGGCGAAAGCACAAATTCAGATAGAGAGGCTGGGAAACACTCACGCGTCACCAGGACGTGAATAGTTAACCTTCACTGCCACCTCTTTCCAGCTGGTCTTCAAAGCGTCTGTTTCACTCAAGACTGCCATAACGAAGTCAAACTTATCGAAAGTGGGAAGAGGCATTGTAGGAATATGTTTGCTGCCGAAGCTGAAGTGAAGGTTGTGTTGTAGGGTTGGTTGATATGAGTACGAAATATCGAAGACGAGTTTCTGTAAGGGTTTGTTGCTTTAGGGCCACAGACAAACGATCGAAAACCGCTAGTTCGGCTTTCACTCGAGGTTCATGTTCATATGGACGGTTGATGGGTTTCACCAGCGTTGAGATCACTTACGCCATATCTTTCTGGCTTCTGCTTGCTGTCCCTTGTTGGACATTCTTAAAGTCGGCCGCTGCTGCCCACCAGTCTGTTGTGATGTCCGAGTGTTTGAAGACCAATAAGAAGAAGTCAACAACCTCTTCTGGACTCATATCGAAGGAAGACGCCGAGCAGTCAAGAGGCGGCAGTAATTATCGCTTGCTTGTCTGAGGTGCGCAGGTTCGAGGCAGTGAGATAACACGTAGAAGAGGTTGACAAGAGTTTGCTGCTTGACTGCTGGTTTTGGTTGCGAGTGATCACATGCCGCAAACAATGCAACGGTGCAGATTGTTTAGTGAACTAGCGATTTTTGAGGATGTCGTACACAGAGGGCGCGTTTCGAATGATGCCAGCAACACGATATTATTTACCATGGGGTTCCACTTGACAGGACTTGAAGGGCGAAGTAAAGAGAGCTCCAGGCTTCACGACGGTTCCCTTAGGAGTGGAAATAATGCGAACCCAGATTGCAGATTCAGTGAGGACGACGTGAGTAGTGAGGCCAATTGATCATCATAACGCCACGTCCTTGGGTTACATGTACAATTTGCACACTTTGTAAGGGAAACTCAATCAACCTTCACTTACGCGTTGTTGGCCACATGTCGTGGACCAATTTCTTTTGTAGTTTTCGCCACCGCATACCAGTCTGTGATGAGAGGTTCCGATTCTGCTAACACTTGCAAGAGATAGCTGGCGAGAGACTCGGGATTCGTGAAGGCGGCCATCTTGTAATTGATGTTGTATTGTGGTTGAAGGTGTTCGTAAGTGTTGCGATCAAGAAATTTATAGAATGAGCTTCTATGCTGCGAGCGAATTTTGGTACTGAAAGTACCGACATCACAAACTTTCACTTAGACTTCGCTCAAGCTGAGATCACATTTCTAGATCGTAAGCAGCCTCACCGGACAAGTGGTTAACTCAAGTACAATAAGTCGTCGCCGTCGAGGACCAAAGTGTCAAGAGCTCTGTATGTACCATTGCCCCTGTATGGCATAACAGAGGGTGTTTGGGGTGAAAATGTCAAGGTTTGCAGGAGGATTAAGGAAATCAAACTTACGCTTTGTTAGCATTTGCTAGGCTCGCATCTGATGCAACTCGGTGCCAGTCATGGTTGATATCTGCGTTCTTCAGCACGATGAGGAAATATTCCAACGTCTTCTCTGCCGTGGTTGCTGGATTTGCCATGGTTGTTGTATTTGGGAGTAGGTGATCTAGAAATCAAGTAAAGCGTGTCGCGAGAAGTACAGGAAGGGAGGTTGACAACTTGATAGACGACGTGTAAAGCCGCTGAAAGATGTTTGCTTGTGCAGGACTTGCTGATCTCAACCATAATCTCAGTTTTCGTTGTTACTTCAAATTTTGGTCAGACTCATACCATTCTCTTTGAGGTCTCAACTTTGGTTGCCACCAAAGCAAGTCTTCCACATTCCAGCGGCGGTCTCCACGATCTCTACCTCAAGACATTCCATACACTCATATTCCACACGTCCTCCTCACGAAGTTTAGAGCTTGAATGCCAGAGCGAGTCGACTACCTCCCGCCGACCCAGTATACCTCATCGATTCCTAAGTTGTACCTCTTCTTTGTGATAGCTGGCGTACTTACCTACCTGTCATCAATCTTCGGCTTCAGGCGATGCTTGTGTAGGACCTCAGAGGCGACACAATCCTCACACTGGTAACGATGACTTCACAGACATGCGCCCAGGACAGTGTTATTGCTGGTGCCGCGTGAGATCGTAGTACCTGTCTAGTCGCAGTTTGGACGTAGAGTGCCTGCCGTTCTCCTTATTTCCTCGACTCGTGGGAGGCTTCCAGTCTTTGGTTTAAGCGATGAGTCTGTCATTCCAGAATCTCGACTTGCTTCACTTCACGCCCTGCTTCTCCAGCTCCTTCTCCCGTTCCATCACACTCTCATCAAACGCTACAAGAAACACGGTTCGGTTGGGCCAGACATCAGTTCCCTGGTTGTGCGCGCTGACCTTGCATTGAAATCCTGCCCCATCACAAACACCCTCAATAATACCAGCAATAAAAGCCGCAACACTCAACTGATTCATCTCCTTTGGCACGGAAATGTACGTGTTCGTCAATGGCGTGTTATCAATGATCATATACTTCGAAGAATCCTGCGTATCCTGTTCAAGCGAGTCCGCAGGACGAGAGAACAACAGTGGATAGAGCTTGTTATTGATTAACGTCAAAAGTGGAAGTATTCGCAATGGTCTCGCAGCGGGTGTAGAACTCGATGTCGCACTTCCGGCTGGGCTAGAACGGTAGAGAAGCAAATCGAGTAGTTTCATTCCCAATGGGTATCCTTGTTCATTCAATTTCTTCTCGAAATCAGACACGCTCTTGATCTTCCTCTGCGCATACGTGACCATCTCCATGAACAAGAAGGCGAAACTGGCACGACTCAACTCGGCGTTCCGACTGCGATTCAGGTTCCGGTCGTAGATAGTCTTGCGGTTGGAAGGTAGGCGGAGACCTGCTCCTGCGAAGGACGGTGTGGACGAGTGTATAGACGGACGAGATCCTTCAGAGTAAGCTGGATTGGAGTACAGTGTTGCTGCCATCGACGGCGGCATAGCCATCTTGGACGTCGACGCTCGTCAAGAGCTGCAACAAACTTGGACGACGACGACGTTGTCAACGTTCGAAGCAGGACGTCAAACCAGAAAGCGTTGGCAGAAGTGGAAAGTTTGGCGAGAGACGACACTCCTTTTTTAATTACGTGTTCCAGTGCTACAGGTCTAAGACGAGGCATGAGATGATCAACGAACTTCTTCAAGAACATTCGGCCTTTTACATCGTCATAGTGCGGATTTGTCTATCAACATCTAGATGTAATGACATTCTGGGGAAGAATTCTTACTCTTGAAATGCTTTCTGCCTCTGCCTGGAGTTCCACTGTAATGTTCTGGAAATGCTATTGACCCAATCCTCGCTTCTCCGACCTGGAGGCATCACATGTGCAAAAGGGTACCTCGATGCTGAGATCGTAACGTAGTCGCCGGGTTTGAGCTCGACTCTGTTATTGTTAGCAACTGCAAGCTTCTGATTGGGCTGAGACAGCCTACCTTTCTCTCCCGTCAAAACTCGCCCACGAGTTAGACCTCGCATCGTAAGGAACTGCAAGCCGAAGAACCATGGTATCTGGTAATACGATAGGTCGGAAAGACAGAGTATGAGCACAGATCGCGGTAACAAGTATTACAGGATTCTCGGGATGACATAGCGATCCACCAGCAGCCAAGTTATAGGCTGTAGAACCAGTAGGTGTTGCCACACAGATACCATCTGCCTGAACAGTGGTCAAATGATCGCTGTCGCCGAACAACTCAATAGTTGACATTGTTGGGCTCGGGCCACGGTCAACCACTATGTCGTTGAGTATTTCAAAGGTTACATCGGGCTTATGTGTCCTGGTGTCACCTGGCTCCTCACCAATGAGTTCTTCGACGACATCTCGATTCTCTCCTTCAGCATATTCTTTCATGGACCTCATGACGGTACCTTCGAATCTGAGGCGCAAGCTGATGGTCACACCATCAGCAAAAACCTTCTCCATTGTGGGTTTGTAGTCGTTGAAGTCGAACTTTGTCAAGAAACCAAGCGATCCCATAGCAAAAGAAAGGACAGGTGGTACCACCCTCTGGAAGATCCAGCTTGAATACAATACTGTGCCGTCTCCGCCAAGCAATATGCAAAAGTCAAATGTGTGTGGCCGCTTCTTTGCAAGCTCGTTGTTCCAGTATTTGAGGCGCTTCTCCAGATTTCGATTTCCTTTCAGAAGACCAGCGGCATCGAAAACCTTATTGTCCTTCATGGTATCTTCAACGTAGACTGTGTATTCAATGCCTCGCTCGTCGGAGAGAAGCCAGTCCGTGAGCTCCCTTGTCTTGGCGACCAAGGTATTGTCGTGCGCCTTGGTGAGCAGAAAAATGTTTCTGATGTTCAGCTTGACTTTGACGCTGCTCAATTTCTTGGCCATGTTCCTAACATTTAGCGCCATCTCTGAGAGTTGCTTCTTGGTGAGCAACCTCGAGTGTGTCGCCCTTGGCTCTTCTGACGGTGAAGCGCCATTGCGATTATCTGCCGTAGTGTCCGCGGCCTCATCGATTGACTCGAGGGTGCCTTCTGATTTATCCTCAACTCTTGGCTGCTCGCCCATGGAGGTCTTCCCAACAAGTTTGTGCACGAAGCACTGGGAGCCAAACCTTTGCCCAACCCCTCGCATCAAGACCTCCGGCCTCTCTGATGATTTCATTGATGCTTTCCTTCGTCGAGATGCATCTTCACCAAATTCGACCTATACCGGTTAGTTGTCACCAGAACAAGAATGATGCTCACAGCACGTCACCTCAAATGTTTTGGCTTCCTCATCGTCCGTGGACTCACCACTATGACCCTGTGCATTGCTTAGTGTCGGAATCTCAGTCCGATGAAGATTCAGCCTACGGAGCGGTGATCGTCTTGAACATTCAGATACTCACTAATAGTCCTGTTGAGGTGTGGCGCGGAATGCAACGAAGCCTTCGGTAAGCTCATCGCGAGTTGCTATTCCGCGAGAATGTCTTCTGAGCGGGGTGCAGTACACTTGATCCTAGGTAACTATTAGGATTTGGTGAACTACCCGCTGCACAAAACAATATCAATAAATTGCCTTGACGGGATGATTATCCGCCAACGTCAGGTAATGACCTGATTCGATCATCGTTTTTAGCCATACGAGCACATCCGGCGCGGCAGGTGTTGCTTATGTAAGCCAAGTCTTCCGGTAGTCGCATTTACTGTAGATGCGGGGCAGCATTACACAGGGATGTCGGTATTGAATAACGACAAATCATTGTAGCGCATTCAGAGCAGCAAAAACATCATGTTAATCTGGTGCAAACACTGCTTTCAGGCCGGCATCGAGGCGTACTTACAAGTGCAGGTACATGCCAAATCACTCAAGTTGCTTAAACAATGGTGCCAATCGCCGCTGCTCAATCTCATGTCGATTAGCCCCCACCTAAGTACCTAGGTAGGCACAGTACCTATGCAACAAAGTGGTTTCAACGATTGCAGCAATACGCAAGCCAGTTGGACGGAACGATTGGAGTCACTGTTCGTCGAGAAATGGTGGTAAAACTGCTTTGGAACAGCCATACCTACCTAGGTACATACGTATTTTCCTCTTTTTCCTTTGTGTCCAGAATCCCATCGCGTAAGGATATTCGGCAGCAGGTTTTAAGTGGTCTAGCCTTCTTGCCGTGTGGCTGGGAAAGCAGCACCCCGAATTGCGTCCATACATGTATGCTTCTCTCTCCACAGTCAAAACCGAGCCCTTCCAAGGTTGTCCAACAGCACCCAGTACGAGCCTGACAGTAGACTACAAGATTGACGGTCTACCACGGTATGGCAGAATCCGGGCTCCACTGTATCCTCCATCGGCCGTGAGTCCATTCTGTTCATCATCTGTATGCGAATTGAGATTCGTTGCATTTACAATATGATTTCTTGTAGGCTAGGGCTCAGTGACACTGTACTGATCTTGTAAGGCGCATGACAAGGAGTACTTGTATGGTACAGTAAAGAGATGGAGAATGCCGACATGCACTGTACACAATTTTACCAACACTATAGCGCTGCATTCTCAAGACCGACTAGATCCCGATGCAGTCGCGGAACAATGGTCAGCTTCCAGGGAAAAATTAGCCGTTGATATTTGGTACAGTAGGTCAATGCGAGTGGGTAATATGGCTATGGTGACAGGAGTTGCGTGCATGGACTGCGAGCCAGACCACGAGTGCCAGCATACACAATATTGTATTGTACTGTAGAGGGAGCAAGCGAGCTAACAATGCATGTACTTTCTGGTCTCCACAGCTGACATACTGGTATTCGCAGTTGTTGCAGCACAGGGCAAGGAGAGCGCAAGATGTTCTGGCTTTTCCGAGACGGCGGGGCTGCTGTTTCGAGCAAGTCTACCCACCATTACCTAGCCTTGTCCCGGCGTATCAATAGCGCTTAATCAGCGTCTTAGCACAGTCCCGATACCATGGTGTGGCTCGTGGTGAACTTTACGTTTCATCTGACACGGCATGCTCAGTTCTCCTAACTGGGATCTCTGGTTGCCGAATCGCCTTCTTTCCCTAAACTTGGCAAGACAGGCGTTCAGAAATACTGACAAGCCACAAAGCTTCCCCCACTGCCACGATTCCGGAGCCGAGTTGGGCTTCGGAATGCGAGCAGCATATCGCTAAACCCTCGATCACCCACGTTCTCATTAACATCGACTTGGAACATGGTATGCAAAGAGCAGATGATCAAGGTCCCACATTCTTGCACAAATGCGGTTCACTCCACTAGCTGCATGACTATGAAAAGGTCGAAGTCTACAAACGAGGCCAAGGTCGATCGTGCGGTCATTAAAGCTCTGCCTGCTTGGTACCACTATTGATTCCCCATATTTTGTTGTCACGTCCTCTGCAATCCTTCCCGAACAATCACAAGCAGGCAAGCATCAATACCGTTGAGCGCCGCATCGGTAATCGGACCCGACGGCAGTCGTGTTGGAATGGTAAAGACTGCGATTCCATTTGTGGACACACACACACCTCGTTACAGTCCTGCAACAGGAGCGACAATGCATGTTTCGGCTGATAATGCATGTGGCCCCAAAGCCCATCGAGCTTCTTGGGTCTACCTTTGATGTACAATTCGCCTCGATTTGTTCCTGAGGCAATATATCGTTTCCGGCTTGGCCTTGTCAACTGTGGCTTATGGCGTCCACAGAATTGCTGAAGGAGAGAATCGAGATGTCGTCGAAGAACTCATTGGTGAGGAGCCAGGTGACACCAGGACACATAAGCCCGATGTAACCTTTG
>Ga0115854_10135_pt1 | contig 15837 bp, 17 predicted proteins | sample InSIn2SAF170_FD_83868 | JGI IMG/M metagenome (GOLD analysis project Ga0115854, IMG submission 83868)
CTTCCTATACCTAGTCTTCCTGGATTAGAAGAAGGAATTTCATGTGCATATGGACACGTCATGTATTGTGTTAGGAGTAGTACTAACACAGGTCGGTGAAGGGGACCTGGATCACCCTATAGAATTCGCAAGTAGGAAGTTGTCCAAAGCCGAGAAAAATTATTCCACAATAGAGCACGAAGGACTAGCTATGGTGTACGCGCTCGAGAAGCTCAAGAATTATTTGTTGGGCAGACATTTTAAGATGTATACAGACCATTCTACATTAAAATACCTGGTTAACAAGCCTGTGTTGGGAGGGAAGATATGCAGGTGGTTGTTGTTGTTCTAGGAGTATGATTTTGAAGTTATTGTGAAACCAAGACGCTTGAATGCTAGACTGGATCATCCGTTGTGCATTGAAATAGGAGAGGAACCTATGAATTTGGAGGAAGGACTACCAGATGTGCAGCTCTTTGTAGTATGCATCATGGACAACCACTTTGAAGATATTATACACTTCCTGATGACACATACGACCTCGGAAGTATATACAATCCAACAGAAGAAGGAACTGGTGATGCGCACGACAGACCTTTCTGTCATTGTAGGGCACTTGTACAAAATGGGTACAGATGAAATATTGGGATGTTATGTGCCAGAGTTTGAATGAAATAGCATCCTCGTTGAGGCTTATGATGGAGCCATGGGAGTTCATTATGCAAGAGAAGCAATGGAAGTTGAGGGAACTACACCAGAAGATGATCAAGCCACTATCTACACCTTCCAAAGGGTTGGGCTAGACTTGGAAACACTTCCAAGAGAAGTCATTAACACCCTCCATGATGGTGTGATCATAGAACTTTAGTCTTAGGAACAACGAGCATTGAATGTCATTAGTGAGTAGAAGTTGAACAATGCCCAAATGTTTACCAAGAAGACTTCTACCATCAAGCTCTTTAAGGCTATCACCGTGAAGAATGAGCACACTACCAAGGTAGTGGCGAAGTCATGCAGGTCTGTCCCTGAGTTGGATATTCTTGAAGATTCACTAGTGAACGAACGAATTCAGAAGCTCACTACTAGAGTGCGCAAAGTGAGATCATAGATGGCCAAGGTTTAGTTGGAACTGAACCTTAAGATCACAGAACTTGCATTGAGGGACTATCCCTTGACTCTACCATAGGTAAAGGAGTAGTGTGAGGCTGCTATCAGAGATGCAGTAGCCATTGTAGATAGCGCAGTGAAGGAGTGCACAACACTATTCGAGCAGGCACTCGAAGCGGTTACCAATTTGCAGGAGGATCCCACATTGCAAAGGTTGGAAATAGAGGCCCAAGAGTTGTAGCAGAGATATGATGAAATCAAAGAGATGGCACACACCATCACCCTTACACAGAAGCAAGAAAAACTGCAGGAGACAAAGGTGATAAAGGAGCAGGTGGAAGCATCGCAGTGAAAAGAGAGTGTCCTCAAGGCCAGAATAGGGCCTTGGCTTTATGAAGCCTATGCGCTCACAACCACCATCAAAGGCAAATTGGCCAGTCTACAAGGAACGCAACAAAAGGTATAGGAAGATGGCATAAGGCCAGCGATGGAGTAGCTAGTCGAACAGATGAAGCAAGCAGCAACATAGTGCATCGCTAAAGTTGCAATCGTATAGGTGGAGATGGTAGGTCTTTGCGACAAGATCTTCGCACTAGGAGAGTTAGTCGAGGGCAAGTCACCAGATTTATGTTCGGGGCTTGTTAGGAATAGGTCCCTTGGGGTCAATTTCAGGGTTAAAAGCCCAAGTTTTTTGTAGAGTCTCCGCATTTTATGGTCGCGGAGCGCAAAGATGTCAAGAGACAATAAAGGGTTTCCACCCTTCTTTTTTGTCAAACCATGTCAGCTTTAGCGATCTACCCATGGTCCGCGAACCATGGGATTGTATAAAAAGGAGGTCTTAGAGGAGTCTAAGATAGTTCAGTTCATAGTTGAGTCTTGTTATGTTTTATCAATGGATCTGTGAGAGCTAAGAGTGAAGAGTCTTAGTGTTAGCACCTAAAATTGCCTTAGGCTGAAAGAAGGCAAAATTCAGGATAACCACAAACCACGCTCAGTCTGGTAGCTAACCCTACCAGAATAGGAGAGGGCTCTCTCCGAGTCACGCTCAGCGAATAAGTAACGGAATGGTCTGAGATGATTAACAGTGAAATATTGATCTTAGGCTAGTAAGTAAATATGGATACAAGAAGAAATTTTTTATGAATGACTGAGTTTCTAGGATAGTATGGGACCAGCGGACAGCAATGAGTAGAGAATTTAATACAAAGGCACATATTACTTTGTGAAGGAAGACAGGCGGAAAGTCTAGCAATTTAGTTTGAAATAACGCGGAATGGAGGAATTGCTTAGGAGGGTGAAAAGGGCATAAGTATATGAATCCTTTTCAACAGAAGAAGAACACTGAACATGAAATTTTCCCATAGGTAGAGCAATAAAATGAATTCTACCTTATCTAACTTAGAAAATTTCACTGGAAATGAATATGAAATGAACTGTGAAACATTACAAAATACATATGAAACATAAGAGACACATTTTCTACACTCACCACCACATGAATCTCATGAAACAGAGCTGCTGCCTTTCATTAATCCTCTGTCAAAATATACAATGAAGAACTCAGTTTCTCTCCCACAGTCTCCCAGAAATTACAAGCCAGCTAACACTTTGCAAATGGTTTGCATACAATAAATAGACTATGCCATGAGGAAATAGAATGACCAAGAGTTGGGGAGTTTCTCAAATCATTACAAAATGGAGATGGAAAGCCAACCATTAGCTACAGCTGTAGCGTTACAAAGATTACAAATGGCTTGGGTGACCGTTTTCTTTCCTTCGCCACTTGGATAGAAGCCAAACCCTTTAAACTTTGCCTTAGTTTCCAAAAAAAGTGAATTGTAGATGAGTGGAGCCACTTGGAGAAAGTCACGAATCGAAATTTTGCGAAATGGAGGCGAATCTGGCCCTTTTCTCTATATGCGCTGCGCCCAATTCTATATGCGCCGCGCCACATTGGAGGATATTTTGAGGAACTTGTAGGAGTCAAAAATGTGCCCAAGTGTACTTATTGGAAAGCCTGGCCTGTCTACTTTCCAACCTAAGTGGAATTTCTGAACTTGGTGCTCATTTTCCCCTCCAAAATATTCATTCTCCCAACACTGCTTCCTGTGTGTCAAAATAGGGGCAGAGAGGTCATTTTTTGAGTGTTTTTGACCTCCTGGAGACACAAATCATGCCCAAATTTCTTGTCCAAGCACCAGTAGTCGTGATTTTGCATGTTGAATCCAAAAATGCAAGCCATTTTTCATTCATAGCTCCCAATCCTAAGCGCCACACCAGTGGTGCGGTGCATAGGGAGAAAAAACCTGTGTTGTGACCAAAAATTTGTCATGTGACCAAAATTGCCCCAAATTTCTTGAAATTTGGGCTAGAGGTTCTTGAAATTTGGGCTTCGGCCAATATCTAAAGTTGATCCAGCTCCCTTTGCCTCTTTTGCTTCTTGATTGCCTTCCTCAATTTCGCCTTCAAATTCTTGATTCGAGCCTTGCACACTTTGTTTCGCACCATGTAGTGGAAAGCCATGTGTCTCAATAAGGCATGGTCCTTATCAGCCTTGTCCAACAACCTCTCCAAGTGCATGTTAACTCTCCAATATTGGCCTCCCGATCCTCATTAATCTCTTGCTCCAATGACGTGAGCTCAACTCTTCTCCTTTGTGCAGCTTGGTGATACTCATGAATGTTTTTTAGTTCCATGATCGCTTGCTGATCCTCAAGTTGTTTGTTCCTCTACTCCAGATATTTCATGTTCTACTTAGCCCTCTCCAAGTCAAGGGATAAGGCTCCGATCTTTGATTGCTGCTCATGGATGATCTCTCTAAGTTGTACATTTGTCGGTTCTGTATTTGTCTCATCATCATGAAGGATAATGAATTCGGGCTCTCATTCACCTGATGGCTCACCTGGAGACCCCTCATCCTACATTGGCTCCTTACCTCTGTCCTGTTCCTGTAGTGTTGATGTCAGAAGCAAGGCCCCTTCCACCCCGGGTGGAGATAACACTCACTTTGTTGCTGCAAACAAATGCCTATTGCCTCTCTGATAGGTGATGAATACTAGCAGTAGTGGCCTCATGGCGCTCATACTGATGAGAAGGACCACCTATCTCATGTTCAACCTTTGAAAATACATGTGAAGTGCTGAAGAGGTCAGGGGAGATGAAGTCATCCCAAGCAATGCCCTGCAATCCCAACTGATGATCAACTAAAATCTTAATAAGAGTAAAGTGATAAACACTGTTAAGTTGTTGTTGAGGGTTCTTATGCTGAATGAAGGTGTTCATCCTCTCTATGTTCCTGCAAATGAAATATGGGATGTTCATCATCCGTACCCTAGTAAAGTGCATGAGCAACCTGATGTGATAGGCATATAGATGAGAGAACCTCCCCTCACAGCTGAAGTACTTCATGATCAACCTCATGAGTGGAGCATATTCATTTTTCAAATATCGGAATGGAAAGACTCTTGTGAGTTGCCTCAAGCAACTGGCCTTAATGTAAGGCTCATAATGTTTCTGATCAACCTTCTATTTCTTGTGCCATGGTTCTCCAACATTCGATATGCCGGTTGCTAATGAGACAGTTTCGGGTGTTAGCGTGAAGGTGACCCCGGCCAAGATAGAGTGATATCCATGTAGGTGAAGCACAAAAAGATGGGCTAATTCATGATGAACATGAACATTAGCCACTCTTTGACAAAACTCAAAACATGATAGATGCTGGAAACATGACATCGCAAGAGGGCATGCCTGCAATTCTTTGAGGGTGTTTGGCTCATCCCTAACATGTTTTCCACTCTTGTGATGTCTCCGGGGAGCCTATTGTTCCGAGGCTATATCACTTTGAGTTTCCACCTCATACTCTGATGAACCCTCAGATGCCATGACTGCTGTATGTATTGTACTTGAGTTGCCCTTTGATGATGGTGTGAAACTAGGTGTTGTTGTGATATATGTCAATTTTAGGGGTTTCATGGGCAAGTGGAGGCAATTTGGCACGGTTTCGGGCCTTTGTGGGTGTGTGCTGCGCGCAAAAACCAGTGTGCCGCACCCATTATATGCATCGAGCCCGTAATAAATTTTCACTGTGGGGTAGCTCTGTGTGTGCCACGCTCTGTGTGTGCGCCGCACCCCTCTGTGTGTGCGTCACACCCTAGAAACTGACTCCCACTCACTCTTAAATGTGTCCTTTTCTCTCCTAACCACTTTGCAACGTTTCTCTATGACTTTGATTTGCACAATGACCTTGTTTGCTTGTGGAAACTTGTATATAAAGACCTTGGAGTCGTGGGTTTAATTTTTTCTTTTTTAAAACCCATTTTGATAATGTTTCATTTTGACACTTTTCACTGATTTAATGCAACACTGAATTTCACTTTTCCCTTTGAATTTCTAGCTAAAATGATGAAATTTTTCGGCACTCTTTATAGGGATTGCATGACAGGGCATTTGGCCACAGAAACCATGATTGCACCTGAAGAAATAAACTGACGACTTTTTTTGAAAATATTATCACAAAGGACATTGTTTGACTTTTCTTCAAAATAGAGTTTTGAAGAAGAATCGAAATTTGTCCGCATGACGATGAAACTCTCTGAATCATAACTTTGTAAGGGCCTCACTCTAGCCTGCATGTCTTTATTGGACATGGTTGAAGACCAAATTTATTAATCCCTAGACCTAATTATCGAAAATGACTTTTGTCCATAAAGGACCAGACCTTGACCGTCATGGACTTTAGTGATCATTGACAAAAGACCTAAGCTAGCAGGAGCCAGACATGAGGAGAAATGACTAGCATGACCTTTTCCATTAGATTATGGCATGCTCCTAGCAGAATGCAACTAGGTGAATGGAGTGGGATTCCTAAAAATGAAATTCATAAAGATTTTTTATCTCTGACAGAGGACTGACCAGACCGACTCTAACATTGGCTCCAATGGGGGATGGTAGTTCCTTGGACATGCCAAGAATAGCAGATCTATGGAGGAGCTAGACAGTGATTTTGTCCATTGGGCTATGGAGTCATTTTTTCGATAAACAACACAGGACTCTGACTCATTTATGAAACTAAAATGACCAAAAATTGACTCAAACTTGACAAACTCAAACCAAACTGAAATAAAAATGGTATTTACAATGACAGTGGAAGCAGCGTTAATAACTCAGAAGTGGTACCGCTTGAGCAGTCGACCATTGATCGACCCTCCTGGAAAATCTTCCCCATTCATTTCCTTCAGAAGAAAGTCATTCTAACCCCAATATGCTGCAATATTGAAAGGACCTTTCCAAAGATTCTCGAACTTACCGTGCTTACCTTTTTCCTCATTCCTTGCATCCCACTTTAGCACCACATCATCCAACTGAAATTTATCTGCCTTTGCTTTTATGTCATAAATTTTCATGATATTCTCCTATAATTTGGATTTGTTCTTGATTAATTTCAGGCCTTTTAGCCTTGTGCACCGCACCTCCCATGTGCACCGCGCCAGTGTAAATTTACACTAGAAAATTTCTCCCAGTGCGCCGCGCTCCCTCTGTGCACCATGCCCTTTTACAGGAGAATATTGGAGGCCTTACTGATGTCCAAATTGGGTTTAGGATATCTTGTTGGAAATTTCATTGAGTGAACTTTCCAACCCAACTGAAATTTTTCAATTTGGAGTTCATTTTCCCTGTCAAAAATCAAATCTCCCAAGACTGGTCAAAATGTGCCAAATGAGGCTACCTCAAGGTAGAGTGTTGTTACAATCAACTTTTGAATGCCTTTCTCAACTCCACATTGAGCTCATGATAGCTCCTTGCAAAGAGATTTGTGTCTAGTTATCATTTGACTCATCAAGCAAGTCATTTGGCCAACCAAGCTAGGAGAAAACTTGATTTTCCCAAGGTCACTTCAGAGGTGCATCAATTCTCCTGAGGCAACTATATTTTTGACATTTCTTCGAAACCACGAAATCTGTTAAAAAAGTGAAGGAGGTTTTTCTTCCTTGGCCTGTTTTGGAGGAAAACCTCTCTTAGTTTTCCCGAATTCATCTTTTATTGCTTAGAAACATCATTGGAGTAAAACCTATCATGATGTGTGGAACAAGAGATTTGTCGAAATGAAGCGAAATGAAGGGGATAAGTGGCTTCTAAATTCTTGGGAAAACTCTTAGAAGTAGGGAGGGATGTTAAAAATTAGGGGAAAGTGGAATTTCAAAGATTGAGTGAGGGAAGGGGTCCAAAAATGCAAAACACAGGTCCAACCTAGAAAATTGCCAGGTTGTAGCAAGAAACTAGGGTTTGTGCGAAAATGAGGAATTTGGGGGATCTCAGTGATGGGAAGCATTTTATAAGGTACTTTAAGGATAGGGGAAGGTGTACAAACATTAGGATACAAGTTTTGTTGATGATTTGACTGTCCAAGAGAAATTGCCTTCAAAACCCTAGGAGAGGGAAATGACCTTACCTAGGCGCAACTGAAGCATGAACAAGGTGTAAAATGACCCAGTGGAACTTGACATGATAATGAAAACCCTCTGAATGATGATACACTCAGCTGAATGGTGACATGGACTGACATTTGAACAACTTTGACAGGAGTAAAAGCAAACCCTAGACCTAGTACCTAGTGACCAAATTTTGCTTAAAGACTCACTGAAATGATAAAATTTGACCTTGACACTCTGAGACCACTTTGTAAGAGCATATTTGATCACTGAAGGAAGGCTGCAAAGACTGACATTAACATTGGCTCCAATGGGGGATGGTAGCTCCTTGGAGGTGCCAAGAATGACAGATCTTTGGGAGAGCAGATAGTGCCTTCGTCCATTGGGCTATGGAGTCATCATTTTGACAAACGACATGCAACTCTTAACTCATTTATTGACTGAAACTTGACTCGGACTGACTGAATTATGAAACCAACATGACTGAAAAACCGACTCAATGCAAACGGAAATGACTCATGATTGACTTAACTAAAACAAAAACTGACAAAACTTATTCAATGGCAACAATCCATCAAGATTTGAGGGTTTCAAATCATGATGACAGCCACCTGTGTACTAATGCAATATGTACAATCATGTGTAATGTGTCTTCCAATGTAACCAATCAAGTAGATGCCTCCTTGATTGATTCTCCGGATCAGATCTTTTAGTCAACAACAGATACTGGTAACTAGGCCTCCAAAAACATAATTGACCATGATCCCCTTCATCATTGAATACTGAAATAATCACCTTCACTGCTGACTACAACAAATCTGCCATTGGATCCTAAAAAACATGAATTCTTTCCTCCTGCTGGAAAAACAAGGTATCTTTTTCTCTTGATTCTGGTCTTTCTTCATAAATAAGAGTATGCTCTTGGTCTTCAAAAAATTCTGAAAAAATAGGTGAGCAGATTTCCTTTTCAAAGAACCTTTCAAAACATGAGATATATGAGGAAGAGTCTGAAAGGGAATCCTGAATAGTCTGGTCTGCTGAAGTCTGAATATATTGTAGGTCATCTTCATATGATATGACAGCCAGATTGTCTTTGCATTCATCAATCATGAGAAAAAAAACCTCAAATGATTCTTGAAACCCAACACAATAATTTATATCATCTACCATAAATTCACCCAAAGCTTTTTCACTTACTTGAACAAAGATCTCATCTCGTTGTTCATAGAGGGAATGAGTTACCTCCTCATGAAGGTCTAGTTCTAGTGAGATAAGGTCAGTTAAGTCTGTACCTCTTTTTTCTCCATTTGAGGCAGCCTCAACCACGCAACTCTCTTTTTCCTCCTCACCATCTGTCTCTTGATCTAATTTATCATCCCCATTATCTGAGATTGGAACATCATTTTCTTGCATATCATCTTTTATTTCCACCAGATTTGAAAAAAAAAACTTCTTCTTTCATCATTTCCAGCCATATGGAACTCTTCCGCCTGTTGATCTATAAAGTTGCCCATAGGACTATCTTCCTTTTCAAAAGAGGAAAAATTTCCACCATCACCTTCTTGGCCGGGTGCACACTACAAATCTGTGTTAACTTGAGCTAGAACATGACTGTTCAAGAGTTGATCTATTTCATCTTCAGACAAAGGAGATATGGCTTTTCATTTTCTCTTGCATGAACAGTGATTTTCTTCAATATTTTCAAGTGGAGGAGTGTACAAATTTTCCTCAGACTGCTGATCCATTTCATGTAATTCCTGTTGACTATCAAGATGAAAAATTCCTTCATCTTCCACCATACTACAATCTTGATTCTGCTGCAAATTTTCATGATCATCTTCATGCTGCCGAAATGGGTTTTCACATAGGGCTTCCATGATCTCTTCATCCATGAAGTTATCATCTTCATAATATTTTTCAAGGCTTTCAATAAAACCATCAACATATTTGCAACTGTCATGAACTAAATTTAATGTTGGATAAGAGTCTTCATACTTCTCAAAGAACATGGCATGAAAATCCTTTAAACAGTAAATACAAGTAGGCAGCAAACTTTCATACCAAGATTGGGCTTCACCTTCTAGAGTGGCCAAGAATATCTTCATTAAGCAATCTTCAGGAAAATCAACCTTCAAATTGTGAATATGCATGTGAAATCGAACTAGATGTAAAGCAACTTCCTTCTTACCATCACCTTTAAATGTAGGCAAATTCCTTGACCAATCTACTTTCAGAATCTTATTTGGAAAGCCTGGAATGTGATCTCGGTTCATGGGAGTGTATCTTCTTGCAATCCACTCCATTTAAAAATATATATATATATCAAAGCTACTGATCCCTCTACAGTGGAGTCACCATGAAGCACCGGTTGCTAGATTCTTCAGTGAAAGGAGTCGCCAGGTGAATGATTTTAGTCGTCTTCTTATGTATGATCGTTGTTCACCATCAAAAATCAGCTTTGAACTTGAGATGTGTACTGGGGCAAAACAATCTTCAAGCAAACCATTTTCATCCCCAATGGAGTCACCACTATGTTAGCACCTAAATTTGCCTTAGGTTGAAGGAAGGAAAAATTCACGGTAACCACAAACCACGCTCAGTCTGGTAGCTAGCCCTACCAGAACAGGAGAGGGCTCTCTCTGAGTCACACTTAGCGAATAAGTAACGGAATGGTCTGAGATGATTAACAGTGAAATATTGATCTTAGGCTAGTAAGTAAATATGGATACAAGAAGCAAAAATGACTGAGTTTCTTGGATGGTATGAGACCAACGGACAGCAATGAGCAGAGAATTTAATATAAAGGCATAGATTACTTCGTGAGGCAAGACAGACAGAAAGTCTAGAAATTTAGTTTGAAATAATGCGGAATGGAGGAATTGCTTAGGAGGGTGAAAAGGGCATAAGTACATGAATCCTTTTCAACAGAAGAAGAACACTGAACATGAAATTTTCCCACAGGCAGAGCAATAAAAAATGAATTCTACCTTATCTAACTTAGAAAATTTCATTGGAAATAAATATGAAATGAACTGTGAAACATTGTGAAATACATATGAAACATAAGAGACACATTTGCTACACTCACAACCACATGAATCTCATGAAACAAAGCCGTTGCCTTTCATTAATCCTCTGTCAAAATATACAATGAAGAACTAAGTTTCTCTCCCATAGTCTCCCAGAAATTACAAGCCAGCCAACACTTTGCAAATGGTTTGCATACAATAAATAGACTATGCCATGAGGAAATAGAACAACCAAGAGTTGGGGAGTTTCTCAAATCATTACAAAATGGAGATGGAAAGCCAACCATTAGCTACATGTGCAATGTTACAAAGATGACAAATGGCTTGGGTGACCGTTTGCCTTCTTTTGGCACTTGGATAGAAGCCAAACTCTTTAAAATTTGCCTTAGTTGCCAAAAAAGTGAAGTGTAGGTGAGCGAGCCCACTTGGAGAAAGTCACAAATCGAAATTTCACGAAATGGAGGTGAATCTAGCCCTTTTCTCTATATGCGGCGCGCCTAATTCTATATGCGCTACGACACTTTGGAGGCTATTTTGAGGCACCTACGGGAGTCCAAAATGTGCCTAAGTGTGCTTATTGGAAATCCTAGCCTGTCTACTTTCCAACCCAAGTAGAATTTTTGAATTTGGTGCTCATTTTCCACTCCAAATCTTCATTCTCCCAAGACTGCTTCCTGTGTGTCAAAATAAGGGCAGAGAGGTCATTTTTGAGTGTTTTTGACCTCCTGGAGACTCAAATCATGCCCAAATTTCATGTCCAAGCACCAGTAGTCATGATTTTGCATGCTGAATCCAAAAATGCAAGCCATTTGTCATTCAGAGCTCCCAATCCTAAGCGTCGCGCCAGTGGCACGGCGCACAGGGAGAAAAAACTTGTGTTGTGACCAAAAATTTGTCATGTGACCAAAATTGCCCCAAATTTCTTGAAATTTGGGTTGGAGGTTCTCTATGAAGTGCTATGCTGGGCCAAAGAGGCTTCAATCAACATTTGAAGTCGATCGAGCTCCCTTTGCCTCTTTTGCTTCTTGATTGCCTTCCTCAATTTCGCCTTCAAATACCTGATTCGGACCTTGTACACTTTGTTTCGCGCCATGTAGTGGAAAGCCATGTGTCTCAGTAAGGCATGGTCCTTGTTGGCCTTGTCCAGTAGCCTCTCCAAGTGCATGTTAACTCTCTCGAGATTGGCCTCCCAATCCTCATTGATCTCTTGCTCCAATGACATGAGCTCAACTCTTCTCCTTTGTGCATCTTGGCGATGCTCACGAATGTTTTGTAGCTCCATGATCGCTTGTTGATCCTCAAGCTGTTTGTTCCTCTACTCCAGATATTTCATGTTCCACTTAGCCCTCTCCAAGTCAAGGGATAAGGCTTTCATCTCTGATTGTTACTCCTGGATTATCTCTCTAAGCTGTGCATTTTTCGGTTCTGTATCTGTCTCATCATCATGAAGGAGAACGAATTTGGTCTCTCGTTCACCTGATGGCTCACCTGGAGGCCCCTCATCCTGCATTGGCTCCTTACCTCTATCCTATTCCTATAGTGCTGATGTCGGAAGCGAGGCCCCTTCCACCCCGGGTGGAGATAACACTCGCTTTTTTGCTGCAAACAAATGCCTACTACCTCTCTGATAGGTGATGAATACTGGCATAGTAGTGGCATCGTGGCGCTCATACTGATGAGAAGGACCACCTATCTCATGTTCAACCTTTGAAAATACCTATGAAGTGCTGAAGAGGTCACGAGAGATGAAGTCATCCCAAGCAATGCCTTGCAATCCCAACTGATGATCCACCAAAATCTTAATAAGAGCAAAGTGATAAACACTGTTAAGTTGTTGCTGAGTGTTCTTATGCTACATGAAGGTGTTCATCCTCTCTATGTTCCTGCAAATGAAATATGAGATTTTCATCATCTGTACCCTGGTAAAGTGCATGAGCAACCTGATTTGATAGGCATATAGATGAGAGAACCTCCCCTCACAGCTGAAGTACTTCAGGATCAACCTCATGAGTGGAGCATATTCATTTTTCAAATATCGGAATGGAAAGACTCTTGTGAGCTGCCTCAAGCAACTAGCCTTAATGTAAGGCTCATAATGCTACAGATCAACCTTATGTTTCTTGTGCCATGGTTCTCCAACATTCGGTATGCGGTTACTAATGAGATAGTTTCGGGTGTCAGCATGAAGGTGACCTCGGCCAAGACAAAGTGATTTCCATGTAGGTGAAGCACAAAAAGACGGGCCAACTCATGATGAACCTAAACATTAGCCACTCTTTGACAAAACTCAAAACATGATAGATGTTGGAAACATGACATAGCAAGAGGGCATGCCTGCAATTCTGTGAGGGTGTTTGGCTCATCCCTAACATGTTTTCCACTCTTGTGATGTCTCCGGGGAGCCTGTTCTTCCAAGGCTGTATCAATTTGAGTTTCCACCTCATACTCTGATGAACCCTCAGATGCCATGACTACTGTATGTACTGTACTTGGGTTGCCCTTTGATGATGGTGTGAAACTAGGTGTTGTTGTGATATCTGTCAATTTGAGGGGTTTCGCAGGCAAGTGGAGGAAATTTGGCATGGTTTCGGGCCTTTGTGGGTGTGTGCCACATGCCAAACCCAGTGCACTGTGCCCGTTATATGCACCGCACCTATAGTAAATTTGCACTGTGGGGTGGCTATATGTGCGTCATGCTCTGTGTGTGCGCCACGCCCCTCTGTGTGCGCGCTGTGCCCTGGAAACCGACTCCCATTCACTCTTAAACACGCCTTTTTCTCTCCTAACCACTTTGCAACGTTCCTCTATGACTTTGATTTTCACAATGACCTTGTTTGCTTGTGGAAACTTGTATATAAAGACCTTGGAGTCATGGGTTTAATTTTTTCTTTTTCTATTTTGATAATGAGAATAAGCTTCTTCTTGATCCAATACTGAGTTAACTTAGAGGGCTGAAGCTCTTGGGTTAGGGCCCAACCTTAGCAGCAAAGGCTCCTCTTCTTTTATATGTATGCTTAGATTTATTTCATAGATTCATGGTCAAATTGTCCTTAGAAGAATTTCATTGCAAGTAGTGTAGATTTGATTAGTTTGTTTATTAGTTTGCTTCCATTTGTGATTTAATTCAAAATAGTTTAGAAGATATAAAGAACCATCAAAAATATGTCAATAGGTGAATTGGCCTCACTTCTCCCTTCAGGGATCGTGATTTGAGGAAGGACTCTTATGCAACCCTAAAAAGACAAAATTCTAATTTCTCATAAAATTTAGAGTCTTCTTTACTTAAGCCAGCATTTGATCAAGTTGCAAGAGTAGGACCTAGTCATCATTTCTTCCATATTCTGCCTTATAGTAGATCTCATAAATGATTCCATCTTATTCTGCAAGTTTTCCTCATGCATGAAGTAGACAACTAGCTCATTAAACTATGTTTTCCTAGCTTATTGAAATTCTCCATGTTTACATGATTTTTTGGGAAAATATCAATGTTTGATGTAGTGGAGGTGTTTTAGAAGTAAAGAGAGATCTCATAGCCAAAACCTTCTTCAAACTTCATCCATCCATGATCATTCCTTGCTTTCACTAAGACCCTCACCGATTTCATCATTTTACAAGGAAACTTCTCCAAGCATGTTGAGAAAATCCAACCATCTTCCAAACTTAGTTTTGAGTTCTGAGTGATCCTAGGCATTTTCTTGCTTCATTCCATCCACTAACCACATTCACTAAGCCTTGCATCACCTTCAGCACCAATCGTTTTTCTCTCGGCTGTATCCTATAGAAATATAGGGAATCCTGTAGCTTTTTAGGACATCTTGTAGGTCTTCCTGTAGTGGCCCGTTTTGAGGATGAATTGAGGGAAAAGCCTCTAGGAAGCTAGAAAAGGTCACCTAAGGATCTCCTAAACCATCCAACCATCATACCAGCATTCCTAAGTGACCTTCGACATTGCCAAAAGAGATTAGCTTTCACACTCTTCCATATAAAAGATAAAAAGAAAAAAAAAAGTATTCTAGTCATTTACATGCACAATAGTAATGTTTGACGTTTTGAACTTAAATGCTTAGGACAATATAATTTCATCCATGTTAACATAGAATTCTTTCTAAAGCATAGTCTCTTAGCAATTAGTTAGAAAATGGTGTGATTTTAGCATTGGATTTCAATTGTTTTCCTTATTGAAGTAAACAAGCTTTCTCTTAGAGTAGATTTCTCTTTCCCTCATCAGTAATCAAGCTTCTTCTAAATCCATAGAAGTCTGGCTTGAAAAACCCTAGTGTTGGCTTGATGGGCCCTGAACCAGGTTCAATTAAGCAGCCAAGAAAATCCCTGCACGACTGGCCCTTTCGACATCAATCAATAGAGCGCGGATTGAAGTCTCACTCGAAGCAGTATGGGGGAATGCAGGAACTAGGTTTACGCACCCTGAGATGGTTGTGATGTAGGTTATTTTCCATAACCTTGCTTCACACATATCAATAAGCCCTTTAGGGATTATCAAAGTAATTTTCTTATTCGTCCTCAAAGCCTCCATGAAAGTCTCTGATCGTTCTTCACGGGCCCTAAATAGATAGATCAGGCACTTATGCACCCCTGTAATTACTCTTACTTCTATATCTACCCAGATTTGCTTAAATATTGGTTACTTTAACATGCATTTATGCTTATCTTCGCGTAAACATATATCTCTACTTTCGTTCATATAAAATAGAGAAACATATAGATTCATGCATCAAAGTAGCATTAAAACATAAACCCAATAGTCAACATAACATAATCACATCCAATGAATAGAAGTAAAATACACAGGTAATTTAAGAATACTCCTCTTTATTATTGATTCAAATATCCAATACAGACTTTGACTACCCTATGCACAAAGCTGTAGGGGTCCGTGCACTCAGCTGCAGAGTTCTACCCTAGGCCTCTATGTACTCAACTACAGAGCCTTTTCCTACGCTAAGTGTTAGAGTTGGTCTGGTCAGTCCTCTGTCAGAGATTAAAACTATTTATGCATTTCCTTTTTAAGATACCCGCTCCATTCACCCAGTTGCATTCCACTAGGAGCATGTCATAATCTAACGGAAAAGGTCATGCTAGTCATTTCTCCTCATGTCTGGCTCCTGCTGGCATAGGACTTTTGTCAATGATCACTAAAGTCCATGACAGTCAAGGTCTGGTCCTTTATGGACAAAAGTCATTTTCGATAATTAGGTCTAGGGATTAATCAATTTGGTCTTCAACCATGTCCAATAAAGCCATGTAGGCCAGAGTGAGGCCCTTACAAAGTTATG
>Ga0115854_10140_pt1 | contig 15699 bp, 17 predicted proteins | sample InSIn2SAF170_FD_83868 | JGI IMG/M metagenome (GOLD analysis project Ga0115854, IMG submission 83868)
CACCCTCCATTAATCATTTTCTCAATGCTATAATTTCCCTTGATTTTCTCATTTTCATACCTTAATCTCATTACAATTACATCTTATTTTCATCAATTACAAAACAATTACAATTATTGCACCTAATTGGCAAGAAAGAGGGAATTGTAAAGGGTTCTTGTGATTTTCTCATTTTCTCAATGATCTAAAAAATAAAGTTTCTTATTATAAATGAATAGAAATACAATACTTCTATTCAGCCTTATAAATTCTCTAAGGAAGTTGATCATTCAGCCTTATAAATTCCCTCTTGTCTCTCACATGATGAAGGGGCATGTGGATGGAAGAAAGCGGGCTATGACAATGGAAGAAAGCGGGCTATGACAATAAAAAAATATTCACACAATGCCTATTAATATCAATACCTATTAATAAATACTAATAATTTATTGAAAAAACACAATTTCAATAAAAGAATGATCTGTGACTTTTGGGAATGATAACTCTGCCAAAATTATAAGGAAAATCACAATTAGCCTTGGAAGCAAAGATGCGGTGGCAAAAAATATTTTATTTGTTGAAGATATGAAGCATAATTTGCTAAGTGTTAGCCAAATGTGTGATCAAAGACACACATTTGGCTAACACTCTAAGGAAGATTGAATTTCTTCCAATAGATGCAATAAACATCACATTAGCGGCCTCCCTGCAATGGACATCAAATAGGAAGACACTGTGACGCTTCTCTACTCGTCGGGTGCAACGGGAAAAAGCAAGGGAGTCATCTCCACCCATAGAAATCTCATTGCCATGATATCTGGAGCTCTAAGCAGACGGGACGAGATGGAGGGAGGGGAGAAGATATGTTTATTCATCATCCCGTTGTTTCATGTTTTCGGATTTTTCTGTACACTTTCTTGTATTGCAGCTGGGAGTACCATTGTGGTCCTGCCCAAATTCGATTTGGCTGAAATGCTTTCGGCCATACAGAAGTACAGAGTGAAGTCCCTGCCTGCCTATTTTGGTCGCTTTAAATAAGTCTTCTATTGTTGATAATTACGATTTGGCTTCGCTTCACACGATCGGCTACAGTGGATCACCAATTGGCAAAGACATCATCGACAACTTCGCTGCTCGATTTCCAACTGTTCAAATTAAATAGGTCGTATTCAGCCCTAATTCACAAATTTCCTCTTATCAATTTGATTTTAAGTTGCTTTTGAGCAGGGCTGATATTGTAACTCCCTGTTTATCATATAAGACTTTCAATCGTCCATTTCAACATCTGCCCTGTTTATAGAGTTTTTATCATCTCATGTTTAAGTCAATCTCCCATGGTTAAATGATATAAAGGTTTATTAATAGCACTTCATATATCTTGAAGAAAACCTAAGCCTCACTTATAAGGCACACCTCTATTTATTATTTATGTTATTCTTGTTCATAGTCCCAACAAAACTCTCCCAGCTCCGAAAGACATAACAGGCTTGATTCTATTCCAACTTTCGAATTACCCCAAATGACGAAAGATCAAAACTTACTGTATTCCATGTTTAGCGATATGAATGTCTTTCTATTTTGAGCAGAAGGCTAATTGAAGGAATTTATTATTATGCAGGGTTATGGATTGACAGAGTCTAACGGGACAGTACCCTCGACTATAACCGATGAAGAAAATAGACATTATGGAACAGCGGGCTTGCTTGCAGCTCATGTGCAAGCTAAAGTGGCTGACACAACTACTGGAAAAGCTATGCCTCCCAACCACAAAGGGGAGCTCTGGTTGCGGGGACCTACAATCATGAAAGGTACTCCTTAGTCACTATGTTATTTTCCATTGGAGACTACTTTCTGCGAAAATTTAACAAATTTGCAGACCTTGCTGATTTCGAGTATGTTTTTCGATTTTTTTAGTTTTGAGAGGGTGATTTGGATAATGCCCTGATCACCTTGAAAACCTAGATCATATGAGAAAAATCTTAAATAGTTAAGTGAGGATGATAAAAAAACCATAAGCAGCAAGTGCTAAACTCCCCATGCACAATGAGACAATGGGTGCATAGTAAACATGCTGTACCCCAAGCTAATATTCGCCTTAAAGAACCTCAAACATTTCTATTTAAGTGCACCCAGAAAGTTTGTATACCCAGAAGTGCACACCTTATGCTATTGTAAAGTTTTAAGAGCATATGTTTTGTAGCCACAACAATTATCTTTCAAACAGGAAGGGTATTCTCCAGTCAATGAATCTATGCTTCCACAAAGTGGTGCATGAAGGCACTATGATAGCTCCCAAATCACAGTTTAAATATGATGTCATAACAGTCTCTTCCATAGATTAATTTTTCCCAAAAACAATATATGAAGGTTTTAGCTTCTCCATGCAGGATATTTTGGTAATGTTGAAGCTACTGAGTTAACTTTAGACTCGGAAGGATGGTTGAAAACTAGGGATCTATGTTACATTGGTGAGGAAGGCTTCCTTTTTGTTGTGGACAGAATAAAGGAGTTGATCAAGTACAAGGTATTTCAAGTACATAGCATTTCAAGGACCTTTTTTATAGTAAATGCAAACCCAAAATATTGATCTTCTGAGAGAAGACTTATATTTTGTTAGGTTGCTCCAGCGGAATTAGAGGAGTTGCTTCTCTCGAACCTAGATATTACTGATGTTGCTGTTATTCCGTGAGTGCCATTTACTACTTCTTGATCTAATATACTTCCCAAGTTCCCACTTGTTGATCTGATATGCTTTCAAATGTCTATATGTAGCTAGATTTACCACTTGTTTAGCTAGCAAATATTTTTCAAGTTTTAGTTAGAATTGAACACTTGGGCTGGTAGCCCAGACGACCTTTGAAACATTAGCTCATGTCCTTTTTCATTTTCAAATTAAGCCAAAGATTCTTGCAGACATGCTATTTATTTAAGCATGAAACTCTCTTCCTTCTGGGGTGTGTGTGGTAGGTATCCTGATCATGAAGCAGGTCAAATACCGATGGCATTTTTTGTGAAGAAGTCAAACAGCAATTTCTGTGAAGAGGATGTCATAAATTTTGTTGCAAAACATGTAAATGGAGCACTTGAGTTTCTATATGTTTCCTTACTCTGTCTCAACCTAAACTTTGTTTTCTTTTGTTGAAGATGTTAATTTCCAAGAGAAAATATCTGCTATGGTTGAGTGCAGGTTTCACCATACAAGAAGATACGTCGAGTAGCATTTGTCAATTCAATTCCCAAGTCCCCCACAGGAAAAATCTTAAGAAAAGATTTGATTCATCAGGCTCTGTCCACCTCCAGAAGTGACTCCCACAGTCAAACCATTAATCTTTGTGAAGCAGTCATCTTCTAGTTTTTAATTTAAACAACTTACTTTGTAAGTATGTGTCCAGGTGGTACAATCTCATAAAGTTGGTTATGAAAATCGAATTATTGATCAGCCTGTTTGATCATTTGTATCACGCAGAGTATAGTTTTGTATTCCGACTTCCTCGGCATTGACAGGTATAGGTAGTAGAAATTTGAAAGAGACTAAAATATCTCAGTGTCTTTCCTTTTGCTTTATGACACCTGTTTTTGTGATTTGTCTTCAAAACAATGAAACATCCCTATAGTCTCTGTTCGCATCGGTTTTGGGCATGTTAACCATTATGTGTAGAATTCAATGACAGAGGAAACCTGGAAGCACTTGCAGCAACCGTCTCTTTTCACTGTAAAGAACTTCACATTTTGAGCCTACTTGTGTTATTACAATCAAATGCCTCTGAAAGAAGAGCAAGTTCCATCAAACTTTCTATTTTCCTCGGGGAAATCTGGTCTTATTGAGTACTTAGAGTCTACACTTATTAGATGCCCACCTTCTTTCCAGAACCTGCCGCTGGGTATGTAGTGTAACAAGGGCATCGTTCATTGACCAACCCAACTCTGTAATGGGGGAAAGCTTCAAATTCTAATGTGATCAACAATAGGCTAAATGGTAGAATATCAGAGGTATATGGGAATTGTACAAGTCTTCTTCGGTTTAGACTGGCAAACAATAAGTTCAATGGAGAAATTCCAAAGGGTCTATGGGGATTGCCAAGAGTTTCAGTGCTACATCTCCTCTTATTTATCCCATTCGAAAATAAAAAATAGCAGTTTTTTACCTCAATCATTTTTATTTTAAAATATTTCAGAAATCAAAATAAACCCCGCAAATAAAAATCCAAACAAATTAGCCTACCAAGAAGTATGTTCTCTTTTGCATTGCATTTATGCTAAAAGTAAATGAAATGCAAAAAAATAGGGTGATATTGCGTATGAAAATAAATGGATAAAAAACAGGGTGATATTGTATATGAGAATAAAAGGATTTTGGACTTTTCTGTATATGGTGTTTCAGTTTCAATGCCAAAAATCTGCTAGAGCGGTTAAAAGGAAAGCGATTAATGTTTGTTGGAGATTCAATAAGTCAAAACCAATGGGAATCCATGGTCTGCATGCTTCAAGCAGTGATTCTTAGAAATAAGAAAATTGTTACTCAACAAGCTTCAATATTCAAGGCCCTGGTAAGCTGATAAATGTAGTTTCCATGGATAGTTGTGCATTTGATTATATGGTGAGTAATGAAGTCTTACAATCTTCTTTCTCTGAAAAGGATTATGATGCTTCTATGGAGTTTTTATGGGCTCTACTTCTGGTTGATCTGCACAATAACAGTCAGAACCAGAGAATTCTCAATCTAGACACTCCTGCGGATAATGGTGTTTACTGGAAAGGAGTTGATGTGTTGGTTTTTGAGTCATCCCATTGGTGGCCAGATCAAAGGTGGAAGTATCAAAACTCTGAACTTTCTGATTAAAATTTTCAACAAGGGGCAGCCAAATTTAGTGTTGTAAATGATATTAAAAATGTAATAGTTTGGAATGTGGTTGGACAGATGGGACCTAATCATGGCTAACAATCAGCTTTACACAAACATGGATCCACTTGTGGCTTACAAGAGGGCATTAATGACGTGGGAAAACTGGATACCTGCAAATATCGATCCCAAAAAATCACTTGACTTCTTTAGCACCTCGTCCCCTACACATTACAGGTAAATCTTTATACAAACACACATTGTATATATTATAGGGCATTTTTGATGTGGATTGCAGTTTTCATGAATATTTTGGAATTGGAAGTTTAAGCTTTAAAAAAATATAACTGTTCTTATGATAGATCAGATTCCAAGATATTCATGAAATATATTCAAGTAGCTATGGCTCTTATTTTAGGTATACGAAATGGTTTTCCTCATAAAATTGATGTAAATGTGCAGCCCAATTTATTGGAATCAGAAGAACGGGCAGAAATGCTATGGTCAGATTGAACCAGTGTAATTTGAAGGATACTCGCCTCCAGTGATTCCTCAGGTTCCCATTGTGAAGGAAGTTATAGGGACTATGATTTTTCCTGTTACTCTGCTGGATATCACAGGACTATCCCAATTTCGCAAAGATGGTCACCCTTCAATTTACAGTAGTACCGTTACTAATGATGAAAAGTAGCATCCTGAGCAGTTTGTAGGTTGTAGCCATTGGTGTTTACCAGGCATCCTTGACACATGGAATGAGCTTCTGTATGTCACTTTCCTTTCCAAGGATGTAGGGAATTGATAATTCTTATTGATCCTTGAAGCTGGGCCATATCTGGGACCTAGTTGGCCATAAGGAGGAAATCCTCTGCCTTGACTCGCTGGAGAAATAAACATATCTAGCATTGCAAACCCATCCACAGGGCCCATTCCAATCCTGTCAAAGCCATAAGTATCACCAGAAACCATACCTGGATGAAAGCCTAAAGCCTTTGATCTTGCCATTCCCTGGCTACCCCTTGACATTGTCCCACGCCACATCATTCCTCTTCCCTTGCCTCTTCCTTGGCTTGCGCTCCAAAGTCTGGCTTGAGCTTTCTTCCTTGGCTTGCACTCCAAAGTCTGGCTTGAGCTTTCTTCCTTGGCTTGCACTCCAAAGTCTGGCTTGAGCTTTCTTGGTCATCACAAATATTGATTTGAACTTATTTTAGTAAAACGTGAAAGAAAAAAAATCACAAAATTATGCTTATTCCTGTATTGGGTTATGATGGAAACAAAAATGTACTTGTTGGGTTGCTCTAGATTGAAGATTTCTGAAATGAGTTGTTATTCACTTGTATTCGTTACCGTATGGGTGTATGATGATTATCAACGTTTTAATTTGGCTATTTTGCAAAATTTTCACCATAGTTGTTGTGTTGACTTTACATGCTCACACATTTGAATGTGTTTGGTTAACATTTTTTGTGTAGATTTTGGTTAATTCTGGTTTTTTGTTTAGGAATAAGAGTTTTGTAGGGAGATTCTAGGTTTGGCAAATTTGTAGTTTCTTCTACTACTTGAGGTTTGGCAAATTTGTAGTTTCTTCTACTACTTGAGACTATGGACGACTTTGTTCCTCTGGGCTAGGTTTATATATAGAATCAGGCATACTGGTGCTATGAATTTCAATAAAGTACTCTGGGATTTTTCTAGGCTTGAAGTTTTAACATTTCATTGTGGTGATTTAGCTTGGTCTTCTGTGGATTTCTTTATTGGGTTTTAGTGTTTTTGCATAGCACACCGACTTGTTAAAATGGACTTGTTGAATTGGGATTAATTTGTATACATACATCGACCAGCCCACATACACCAACAACCTCGAATGCCTTCCCTGAGCCTTTAATTCTTTAAATGGAACACTAAGGCATTCTAGCAACTCCGACTACTGTTTTTGGCTACTACTTGTCTGGTATGGTAGGTGTTGAGGTTTCCCTTGTTATAAACTAGAAAAGAAATTAGAGATCTCAAATGATTGAGGCCGGATTAAACTTAGGTATGTCCTGCCACTTATTCTGAAGCTAAATATTATCCATGAATATAGTAACTACCCAGAGCTCTAGAGGGTGTACTTGTGAATGCCACTGCAGAATTTTGTGAAAGGTTCACTTGTCTGTAGATTGTAGAAATTTGATGGACAACATATCAATTTTAGTTGAAGAGAGTTTCATTGTATGGGGCATGTTGTACCAGATTTAATTGTATTGTATATGTTTAGTAATGAAAAATTAAAAATCATGAGGGGTATCGTTTTTACCACATACCTCTCAATTTATTAGTGCAATGGAGTGCCATTAAATTTCTGTTATGAACTCGTTGCAGTGGGATATATTTTTATAAGAAAAATTGCAGCCTTGTCGGACAGTTCTTGCTTTATTGTTTCATTGCTTATACATGGATATTCAACTCATACAAAAGGTTGTATCGATCTGGTTGGTTTTTAGAGTACTGGGTCTCAGGCCTCTTGTAGTTTGGTTTGCCTTTCATAATTTTTATGATGTAGAACTTTCATTCTGTATCACGTAGAACTATCACTCTGCAGGTACAGTTTTACTATTAGCTTTGTAAATATTTTTCCTTAGCAATAGCTTATGGCTTGGACAAGAAGGGTGGAGAGGAAAATATTGTTGTTTTTGATCTTCACGGTGGCACGTTTGATGTCAGTGTTCTAACTATATTATGTGATTCCAACAATAAATATATAAATTGTTTTTGTATTTATATTAATCTCACCAAACGTGCCATCTGCGAAGATCAAAAACAACAATATTTTCTCTAAGGAAGTTATCCTAAATAACCATGTTGGAAAAGATAGGAGACCATTATACCATGTCTGGAATAATATTGTTGTTTTTGATCTTTGCGGTGGCACGTTTGATGTCAGTGTTCTAACTATATTATGTGATTCCAACAATAAATATATAAATTGTTTCTGTATTTATATTATCTCACCAAACGTGCCATCTGCGAAGATAAAAAACAACAATATTATTCTAGACATGGTATAATGGTCTCCTATCTTTTCCAACATGGTTATTTAGGATAAATTCCTTAGAGAAACTAAAATTGATGAGGAGGTGTTAGAGTTGGAAAAGATAACAAGCTCTAATTATTATAGTTGTGGAAGTCCTAATTATACATAGAAACAGTTGACACAGGGACTTCTACAGGAAGCATGGAGAAAGGACAACAAAAGTTTTTTCTCCATACTTTTGCCCATATTTATGAAAAAATATAGCCATTGAACAACATTATATCTTTCCTTTGTATTATGATTTAAACATAAGCCATTGTATTTTTAAAGAAAAGGAACTGTTATGTCATCATATTTAAATATATGAAGGGTGTTGTCATGGACAAATGGAGGATGAACTCCATTATCAATGGCTTATGTTTTCATGTGTTGATGATTAACATGTTCCTTTTCTTTACAACATGCAGATGTATTCATTAATTTTCTTTAAAAATACAATTTAACACATCACAAAACTAAAAGGTCTTGGAAGGGTCCTTTGTCACACCTAGACCTGGATCAGGGTCTAATATGAGATAGATTTATACCCCATCTCAATCAAATCCATGGTATCCAAATAAAATTTATAATTAGCTATTAGCTATTATAAATTCCCTCTTGTCTCTCATTTGATGAAGGGGCACGTGGATGGAAGAAAGCGGGCTATGACAATGGAAGAAAGCGGGCTATACTGTTAATTGCCATAACTGTATTAAAATATGTCATACTTGTTAGAGAATCTAGAGTATGACAAGGAGATTGCAGCAGAAGAAAGACCTTACTATGGATGAGCACAGGGTCTCTCATGAAGTACGAACTCAAGAGGTTGCCCTTTGGACTTCGAGGATATGGTCTTCATTGTCTTCATGAGAGACAAGAGACTAGAGGATTTATCTTCACCTCTAGCACCTGTGATCACTTATGAGATATCCATCCCTCCGCCCATTGTCACCCCTTCCTCCCCTACTGTCCAAATGACTCCATCCTCATCTGGGGCTTCAGCCATCTCCCATTCGGTAATGCCACACTCATACAAAATGTCCTTATAATTTCCATATCCATATCCATATAATCATGGCGCATGTGTCCAGATTATATGGATATGCGCCATATTGAAAGCCATGTGTTGGGTTGGAGACAATTAGCAACATTATCAGTGACGACTTGGATGACATTATATGGCCCAATACGTTCAATTGTTTCAAGTAATGGTTGTGCAATGTTGATGTCGGTCTTCAACTTGTCTGAGTAATCATATGTTGAAAAGAAAAATGTCACCACTAGTAGACACAGCAAGAACACTTATCAATGGCTTGCCTTTCACATTTGTCCATCCATCAAATGACAGATACAATGGACACCCCATGCTCAGTCCATCATATCATACATCATCATAATTTATATGTAGTATGATATAAATTACGTTGGGGGACCACAATAATTTTATTTAATGGTTCTTAAATAGGGGCTTTCCTGACGCGATAATCTTCCTGTGGCTGGCTTTCCCCAGCCCTCCCATGTCACTTGCCTCCAGGTATGGATACAAAGTAATCCTGACGTGATAATCTTCCTGTGGCTGGCTTTCCCCAGCCCTCCCATGTCACTTGAAAATTTTACCATTTTCAAGCCAAATAACTCCCCCGCTGTTGCCTTCTTGAACGAAAGTAAACGATCTGAAACAAACGAAACTTGCATTGTAGCTGCTGCTGTTGGAAACCAAATGATATAACAAAGTTAGATATTTATGTCAGATTATTATCAGTATCCAACCAGTGTCTGCGAGGGTATTTTCCTATAACTATTGCAACAACACAGAAATACAATGACAGAAAAAAAAACAGCCATAAAACATGGGCTAGGAATGCCCATTATCATCCATATCCAGTGAACACTTGAAGTAGTTTCGTGACAGTTACCTAAAAACATGTCTTATATTAATCAATACTAAAAAAAATTAATTAAAATATTGAAAAGGAATAGTGAACGCCCTATGACACCCTTTGCGAAAGGAACTGCAGTGTGAAAACCCTATTATACCCTATATATATATATATATATATATAGCTTTTCTGATATACCCACTAACTATATATATATATATAACAAAAAATGTATCATGAATCCCATGAAAAACTATCAATACTACCATGCACTGGCTGTTGGTGGACCTGTTATAATCTCTTCCTTGACCACACCGCTGACTTGGGATTGAGCGATGACTTTAGAGGGATAACAAGTGTACCGTCATTGCACAAAGGCCCATTATAAAAACCTTCCTAAGTTTCCTTGTAATAAAAGACTTGGGGTCATTGGCCCATGGTTGTTGATCACATAGGGAGGCTCCAATGGAGAGAGAGATATGAGGTTTGGTGTCCTCAGGGTGGAGCTTTCCTATGAGAACTAATAGACAACAACAAATAATTAACATTTCAATAAATTTGACCCATAATTTCCTCTCAGGATGTTACATAAGGATGATCTCTGCCAAACTGGTCCATCTTCTATGGGGCTTATCCCAAGACCACATGTGAGGCTTATCTTGCAGAGTGTGACCTTGGGCCTTGACCTCTTCACAACATCGAGGGCTGAGAGACCCCATGCATAAAGGAAGAGTTAACCACCTTCTTCCCTAGTTGTAAGCTATCACCTGGTTGGACCAAATTGCCATTGACTTTAAATTATTTAGACTCGAAGCTACCCTTTACATAGATATTTGACTATTGTTGGCATCATCCAAATGAATCCACATGCATGAGAAACCCCTCGTGCCCAAGCATGAAGCTACTAACAAAGGAGAATAAACAAAGAAGACTCGAAACTCCCTTCTCCAGTTTGGGATTTAAATTTAGGAATGGATAGGAGGGATTCCATGAATCAATAGACCTGCAGACTTAAGGGTTACAAGAAAACATAATTCCAAAAAAATAGTCGTGTAACTAGAATATTTAGAGAAAATTACAAACATAAGAAAGTTCTTTTACATTGATACATAGCAATAAATATATAATATAAATAGATGGGCTAACTAAAATGTACCCGCGAGAGCAAAGACAATGTGGTAGGGTCGCTCAAACACTAGCCTAGTAAACTACCCATGGCACTCCCCACGTATGCATGTTTCCCTCAACCTTGGCTCCTTCTTACCTACTAAGAGTTTCTAGCTCTTTCATGTTGAAATTTTGATAAATATTATACCAACTACAAAACTGACCTCGCTTGTTATCATATGCCACCACCTATGCTCATTAATATTCCCAAGATTTTCATGCACGAGTTTGCATGTGTGGGGTTATCCACACCACCCCCTGTCATTTATTACCATCATTAACATGATTATTGTGGCCTAAATACCACAACGCTTTCTTACTCACACTCTGAATAGGGATTCCTCAATTTGAAATAATTTATCTTCTATTGTGTAAAATATTATGTATCTTCATATTTGAAAATGGATACTAGTACTCGGATGCCTATTAGTATAGAATGAGTGGTTTTGTTAATTATATTTATTTTTCTGTCTCCATTACTGATACATCTAATTAGTTTGGTATATCTATGTTTCTTGTTCCCATATTAAATGTTTTTGTATTCAGAACCCAAAATTGTAGTTATAAATTCCAAATTTAGTGTTAGCTTATATCATATACTAATAGTTTACAATGTTTTTAGATTCTTCTATATTCAAAATTACTACTTGTATACATAATAGTTTGAGCATTAAAATAAATTTATATTCATATGGATTTAAAATCAATAATAATAATTTTGAATTAAATGATATATACTATAAAGATATATTGTTGGAATTTATTCTATTATCTTTAATGTTACTTAAAAGGTTCTTTTGAAAAATCTTAAATCATAAAAGAGAGCAATAAATGAAAAATCATACAAAACATAGTTCGAAGTGAAAAGGGTCTGATAATCATATGCCTATTATAATGATAAAAACATTATGTATATTTAGTAAAATTATGTATAATTATAAAAAGTAATAATTTGATATGTATAATTAGTAAATTATGTCTATAATTTTTTTTTTTGTAAGGTTGGTAGTTCCTTTCGTTTTCATTAATTTTAAGAAAAATGGGCAAGATACATCCATCATTAGAATGGTTAGGTGGCCTCAAATTTCGCTTAGAGAAACCATATTTGTTGACCACCTAAAACCATGATAATCCACCTAAAAATAGTATAGAATCAGTCTATCTATCCAATGTATCAATATCTGATTTTCTTTGAACTTGCTAACATCTAGATAACTATAAACATACTGGAAATACTAGACATACAAAAACTTTTGTATATACTATAAACTGAAACATAAGGAAACCATCAGACTATTCACCTTCTACAGAATCAACTAGGGCTAGATTTTTAGCAGTCAATTTGGGGAGTTAAAATTGTGGTATGCATGGGATCTGCCTCTCATTGCAACTGAGGAGACCACTTTGATGTTGTAGCTGAAATTTTAACTACTGAAAATATTGACTGTAATTCGCGACTTCCATGACCTACATGACCAATCCTAACGGGATATGTTCCAATTCTTTCCTCAAGAGGCTTTTCATCGTCCAATACAAGTGTAGTGTCTACTTGTATTGGGAGGTGTGACCCTGAGAGTTGCCCAGGTCTAGAACAAAATATTTCCATTCTTCCAAATTTGGATCAAGAATACCTGCTTTCTCATCAAGCACATTGTCCTGTTCAGCTATAAGTTGTCATAATGGGGTCGAGCCTACATGGTATGCCCTCACTGCATGCTTAATTATTCTAGATGTTGGATTTTGTCGACACGGTTTACTAGAGGAGGAATCTGAATTAAAAGGTTATGATTTAACTTGTATGCCGTGACCATTGTAGCCATGGGTGGCTCTGCTATCTCGAGCTATTGCACGAGCCTGGTGGATTACTTCAAAATACCCAACTATCAACCTGTAACACTTAATTAAAAGAAAATGAGCAACCAAAACTGGCTAGGGAATGCCCTCTGTTGGAGCACCTGTCATGATAAACATTTTTAAGAGGCACAATTTAAATAAAACCTAGAATTGCCATTAGCTACCTCTCAGAGCTGTAAGAGATAAGAACTTACCATAGGCATAGGTCATACAATATCAAGAAATGTTGAAGAAAGAGAGAGACCTTAAACCAATCACATGGAGAGGCCTTAATAGATTTCGGCCAGAACCAAAAAATCGCATATGCAACCTAGATTGGATATGCCACTAGAAGAACTAGGTGAGGCATGAACATCTCAAGAGCCTAACCATTAAATCTCGAACATATCAAGAACCTAAATATTAAAACCTGCGTATGAATTATATATATAATTTTAAAAAATAACAATTTAATTAATATAAATGTATAATCATTATTATAGACAACAATTAAAGATAATTTATTATTGAAATTTTGTAAAAAATAAAGTTTCTTATTATATCTGAATAGAAATATAATAAGAAGTTGATCATTCAGCCTTATAAATTTCCTCTTGTCTCTCATTTGATGAAGGGGCATGTGGATGGAAGAAAGCAGGCTATGACAATGGAAGAAAGCCCGCTTTCTTCCATCCACATGCCCCTTCATCAAATGAGAGACAAGAGGGAATTTATAAGGCTGAATGATCAACTTCCTTAGAGAATTTATAAGGCTGAACAGAAGTATTGTATTTCTATTCACCTATAATAAGAAACTTTATTTTTTACAAAATTTCAAGCCTCTTGTAATTGTAATGGAATTGTAATTGATGAATATAGGTGTGGCATGCGGGGCACTGTTTCTTGTCAGCGCCACAACCTACCTGGTGATTTGTCTTGTGAAAATGGAGTGCAAGAGACGGCGACTGAGAGAAACTAGTGGTGAATAAGAGAATAAACTGATCATGTTCTACAACACAATTTCTTACGGAAGCCACAGGGCATTTTGATGAAGAACATGGACTGAGCAGAACCAGGTATGGAATCGTGTTCAAGGCATGTTTGCAGGATGGAACAGTGTTATCAATCAGGAGATTAGCAGACGGACCAATCGAGGAGAGTGTCTTCAGACGAGAAGCAGAGGCTTTGGGAAAAGTGAAGCACAGGAATCTAACAGTCTTGAGAGGATATCCTGCTCACTTGTATTTCCACTAGAATTGACTAATTAATGAAATCGACATCCTCATCTTCTTCTCCTCTTATTCGGCTGTTCTCAGTACTGTGACAACTTCATTATTTCTTTCTTTCGGAATAATCAGTACTTCTTCATCTCGGCTCGCAGTTGTTTTATATAGAGCCATGGCAGCATCAGCTACAATGCAAGTTTCGTTTGTTTCAGATCGTTTACTTTCGTTCAAGAAGGAAACAACAGGGGAGTTATTTGGCCTGAAAATGGTAAAATTTTCAAGTGACATGGGAGGGCTGGGGAAAGCCAGCCACAAGAGGATTATCGTGTCAGCATCTTCCCACCGTACGAAAACCTGAAACCCTTCCTAAATGGCTTTTTTTCGCATCCTATTTGCTTTTGTTTACTTACACTTACAGTGCTACGTCTCTCTGGTTTTTTGTTTTTGAGGGGATTCATGATACATTTTCTGTTATATATTTATATATATATTTATTGTTAGTGGGTATATATTAAAATCTATTTATATATATATATATATATATATATATATATATATATATATATATATATAGAGGGTATAATAGGGTTTTCACACTGCAGTTCCTTTCCCAAAGGGTGTCATAGGGTGTTCACTATTCCATTTCGATATTTTAATTAATTTTTTTTAGTATTGATTAATATAAGACATGTTTTTAGGTAACTGTCACAAAACTGCTTCAAGTGTTCACTGGATATGGATGATAATGGGCATTCCTATCCCATGTTTCATGGCTGTTTTTTTTCGGTCATTGTATTTCTGTGTTGTTGCAATAGTTATAGGAAAATACCCTCGGGGACATTGGTTGGATACTGATAATAATCTGACATAAATATCTAACTTTTTTATATCATTTGGATTCCAACAGGGGCAGCTACAATGCAAGTTTCGTTTGTTTCAGATCGTTTACTTTCGTTCAAGAAGGCAACAGCAGGGGAGTTATTTGGCCTGAAAATGGTAAAATTTTCAAGTGACATGGGAGGGCTAGGGAAAGCCAGCCATAGGAAGATTATCACGTCAGCATCTTCCCGCCATACGAAAACCTGAAACCCTTCCTAAATGGCTTTTTTCCCCATCCTGTTTGCTTTTTTTTACTTACTCTTACAGTGCTACGTCTCTCTGGTTTTTTGTTTTTCAGGGGATTCATGATAATTAATGACATCGACATCCTCATCTTCTTCTCCTCTTCTTCGGCTGTTCTCAGTACTGTGACAACTTCATTATTTATTTCTTTCGGAATAATTAGTACTTCTTCATCTTGGCTCACATTTGTTCTATACAGAGCCATGGCAGCGGCAGCTACAATGCAAGTTTCGTTTGTTTCAGATCGTTTACTTTCGTTCAAGAAGGCAACAGCAGGGGATTAGTTGGCCTGAAAATGGTAAAATTTTCAAGTGACATGGGAGGGCTGGGGAAAGCCAGCCACAGGAAGATTATTGCGTCAGCATCTTCCCGCCGTACGAGAACCTGAAACCCTTCCTAAATGGCTTTTTTTCCCATCCTGTTTGCTTTTTTTTACTTACTCTTACAGTGCTACGTCTCTCTGGTTTTTTGTTTTTCAGGGGATTCATGATACATTTTTTGTTATATATATATATATAGTTAGTGGGTATATCAGAAAAGCTATATATATATATATATATATATAGGGTATAATAGGGTTTTCACACTGCAGTTCCTTTCACA
>Ga0115854_10142_pt1 | contig 15571 bp, 14 predicted proteins | sample InSIn2SAF170_FD_83868 | JGI IMG/M metagenome (GOLD analysis project Ga0115854, IMG submission 83868)
CATCAAGCTCCACTCCAAGGCAGCGACCGTTTGGGAGCGCGCGCAGGATGAAAAATACGAGAGCGACCGGGCGATTGGGCTGCTTTCCGCTTGTGCTCTTGCAGCATCGGAAGAAAACGCTCGTGGGCACCTGGTGATCACCGCCCCCACCGGCGGGTCGGCCGGGGTGATGCCTTCCGTAGTTTATGCACTTGTCGAGGGCAGGAGAAAGGTGCCCCAGGAGAAAATTCGCGAGGGACTCCTGGCTGCCCTGGGTGTTGGTTATTTGTGCAAGCATAACGCCACCCTTTCAGCTGCGGAGGGCGGGTGCCAGTCTGAGATTGGAGTTGGCTCCGCCATGGCGGCTGCTTTTATTGCCCAGGCTCTGGGAGCTTCTCCATTGGTGCTCGAAAACGCCGCTGAATCGGCTCTCGAGCATCATCTGGGCATGACCTGCGACCCGGTGGCTGGATATGTGCAGGTTCCTTGCATCGAGCGCTGCGCCTTCGGGGCAGTGAAGGCCTGGACCGCTTACATGATTGCCACAAACGAAATCGCCTCGCGGCACCGCGTTGACCTCGATACCACGATCAAGACTTTGGCCGATACGGGCCGGGACATGAGCGCAAAATATAAGGAAACAAGTGAAGCGGGTTTGGCTCAGAACCTGACGCTTTGCTGATATCAGGAGGCTGCAACCGCCGGTCGTATGCAAACGGTCCGCGGTGCACCAAAGGCAATTCCACGGCGTGAATTCAAAACTCTCAGGTGTCGCGTTGGGTGCGTGGTTGCTCGTTGCGGTTTATTATTTTTTCCAGTACGCCCTGCGTTCCGCGCCGAGTGTGATGATGCCTCAGCTCACCGATGCCTTCGGCGTCACTGCCCTCGGCGTATCCGCCATTGTGGGGATGTTTTACTACGGCTATTCCCCGTTCAGCCTTGTGGCTGGCGCAACAACGGACCGCTTCGGAGCGAGGATCACCCTGCCCATTGGTGCAGCGCTGGTTGGGGTTGGAGCCTTGCTTTTTGGCACTGGAAACCAGTCTGCCGCCAATGTTGGACGCTTCCTGCAAGGCGCTGGAGGCGCCTTCGCGCTTGTCGGCTCGGTTTACCTGGTCACCAGGAATTTCCCTGCCTCCCTGGCGGCTTCCTTTATCGGGGCTACCCAAATGTTTGGCATGGCCGGTGGCTCGGCTGGCCAGTTTTTTGTCGGAGCCATGATCAAACGCGGGCTTCCCTGGGAACAATTCTGGATCTACGCGGGGCTGGTGGGCCTGGTCATCAGCCTGTGTCTTTTCGCATTCCTCCCAAAGGATTCGCCCCGTTCCAGGCCTGCCACCACAGGCGGCGGCTCAGCCAGTCTCTTCGGTTCCCTGAAGGCGGTTTTTCTCAATCCCCAGTCTATCCTGTGCGGCCTCATTGCCGGGCTGCTGTTTATTCCCACAACGATCTTTACTATGACGTGGGGTGTGCGCTTTCTCCAGGAGGCTCGTGGCCGTGAATACGACGCCGCTGTCATGCTCGCGGCAACCGTTCCGCTGGGTTGGATGCTCGGTTGTCCGCTGCTTGGGTTCATCTCGGATCGTCTCGGCCGTCGCAAGCCGGTCATCCTCGGTGGCACGCTCGCTTTGCTGGGGATCCTCGCCTGGGTCCTGTTCGGAGACCCTGCCGTTCTTCGGGGCCCAGCCGTGGGAATTCTCATGGGAATTGCCTCCGGAGCGGCCATGGTGCCATACACGGTCATGAAGGAATCCAACCCGCCCGAGCTCGGAGGCACTGCGGCGGGCGTCTTGAACTTCATCAATTTCACCTTCAGTGCTGTCCTGGGGCCTAGGTTCGGGGCTCGGCTCGCTCAGCCACCTCCCGAGGGGACAGAATTGGCCGCCTTGGCTCACTACCAGGCTGGCTTCAAACCATTGCTCTACGGGGTACTGGTGGCATTGGCCCTGGCGTTTTTTTTGAAGGAAACTGGCCCTGCAGCCAGGAAAAAAATAATACGGCGTCAGCAATCTTCCCTTCACAGTCCTCTCTACGAGGCGTGCCCTTCAACTTTTTTCCCAGCCTCAATCGCGGCCATCATCGGATCGTTTGGGGCCGCTTCTGGTTCCGGTGCTTCAATCCCTGAACGATCGAAGAGAGCCACTTTGGAGGGCAAATGGCTCATCATTTGCATTACTTCCGCTACCGTGCCAAAGACAAACTCCGCGCGGCGTTCTGCCACTGGCATACGATAAAACCAACCCAGCGATAACCACTTCCCCGACCGGCCGAGGATAAACTCTTCTGCGCGCATTTTATAATCATTTGGATCATAGCCTTCCTGCAGAACCACGTAGGGTCCACGGCGGTCGCGGGGGAAGATTTCGTTCGCTTGACGCCAGGAGGAAAGGCTCACCAGGTGCACATCCTGGAAATGATTGGTGATATTGCGAAGGTTTATATTCATGGGATTTTTTCAGTGTCTCAAGGATCCATTGTCGGGGTAAGCACCTCCAGCCTCAAACAACCTTCTGCCTCCTAAGATGGCCAGTCAAGGGCACCCCCATACATTTTATTTATTCCGAGGGGAATAGCTCTCAGCCCCCTTTCGGGTCTCCAGGTTCCCTCCAGCTTGTGTCGCCGCCCAGCTCTTGGAATTCAGGTCAACATAGCGCCAAAATGATTTTTGCATCGCCTGCACTTTGGGGCGCAGCAGAGGGACATGCCCGTAGCGGAGGGAAAACTCTCCGACGCATGATTCAACGGCTGCTTGCTCAAAACGGTACCGAAACAAAGCAGAAACGAGGGATGTTCGGTCGGCCCCGCCCGCACAATGAATTAAAATGGGTTTGGGGGAGGTCTCAAGAACAGTGACCAATTTGGCCAATTGTTGGGGTGAAAGTTCAACATATTCGGACAAAGCAAAGTTGTGATGCTCCACAGCGTTCCGCAACGCCATGGCCTTTTGTTTCTGATACCACACCATCGAATTATCCCATTCCCTCAAATTGAGGACCGTTTTAATCCCGTACTCCTCAATTCTTTTTTCAAGGTCCTCCGCATTGAGTTGAGCAGAGCGATAAGCTAATCCGTCCGTTACTACATGAAAATTACCGCTCCGATACACATGCAGCCCATAGGCTCCCGTTCCGCATGCCGGAATAAGCAAAACCGTAACCATGCCTGCCGACCAAAAATTTCGAAATCGCCTACACCTATGGAGAAAACCCGATATCACTGCTTTCTGTCTCAAATAATAGCCTCCGACCTTCATGCGCCATAATCTCCTCCTATAAAAATCGTCCCCGATAGGCTCGTAAACAACCTGAAAAGCAATCAGTAGCTTTTTCCTGACGACCTGTAGGCGACATTTGGAGGGCTTACAGCCGGATTTCGTCATAAGTTCGAGAATTAGGCGGTGTCCCTTCTGAACCCACCTGGATGAGTGGGATGCCGGTGGCTCGACCATTTCATATAAAGCATGGTCACAATCGTCCCCACCAGGAGATACAGCAGAACCGCCGCAGAGACTTCCTTTACATCTCCCCTGTTCGCTGCCACGACAGCCAGGACGACTCCGGGATGGCGCATGGCGGTAGCCAGGGCAAGGGTGCCTCGGTGTATTTGTTCTGGGCCCCCAAGCAGGTGGCCCACCACGACTCCGAGAGTGGAGACGAGTACCATCCCCAGCAGCGTGCCGTTGCCTACCATCGCCAACAGGGCCGGACCTCTCATTACCAGGACCGGCAGAAACGCAAGGACAAGCACAAGGAAGGCGAGGTGAATCAGCAAGTCAGCCACGCGCTCGGAGAAAGCCGGAAATAGCACCCGGACCCCAATCCCGGCCAATAACGGCACCACCGTCGTGAGCATCACAAGTGAGGTGATGGTCCCGGGCACCACGCGGACCTCCATCCCATAAAGCCTTGCGATAATCAGGAGTGAAATCGGGACCAGCACAATTGCCAGGACCGCCTGAACCGTGAGCAACCCATAAGCATACGCCTCGTCGTTGCCAAGTTTCATTTGCTTCGTCGGGAGGAATGGAGCCACAGGGGAAACCATCAGGATCACCAGGCTGGTTTCGATCGATGGCCTAATCCCAAGGAGTGTGCAGACTCCGAGAGCAACAATCGGCATGACCACGTTCATGGCGAGGAGGGAGCGTAGCCATAGCCCCGGGTGGTGGAGGAGAAACGTCGCATCCTGCCAGGTCGCCTTGAGCCCTAAACCAAAAACCAACAGCATGATGCTGATCTTTACCAGTAATGAAATTATCTCTCCCAATCCCATAAAAACGCTTTCTATTCCTTGTCTAGGTTTCTGTTCATGGGCCTTGTGTTTCAGCTTGGAGCGGTTTTGCCGCGATCTTCCCCTCCTGCCTGCGCTCCTCGGTTTCCTCCTTGATTTCCAGACTTAGAAAGTAACTCAAGCCTGTCCGGATCACTGCGGTCATGGCGAGTTTAGCCAATTCTGCCAACGACGGAGCGATGGCGGTGGAAAGGATATCCGCGGCCAGTTGAAACTCCAGGGCGAGTGTGAGGTACCGGCCGAAAGCCAGGCGGATCGGGTTGTACTTACTTTTGTCCAGTCGTATTTGGGCCTTCACGAGTTGCGAGATGGCCACGATCACCCCGACCGTGATGCAGGCAATCCCAACGGTCTCGGTGGCCAGGCGAATCCATTCGGCCGGCTGTGCCACCCACTGTTCTACTCGTTCGAACTCTGCTGTCATAAACGTTCCAGGCGGCTGTCTTCCGACGCGGTCGCTCCCCCTCAACGAATGACCATCCGGTACAAGGTCGCCCCGAAGGCGGCTATTCCCATCCAGCACAAGGCAATTCCGGCCAGCCAGGTCGGAGAGTATCCAGGCATGCCCTCCGTCCCAAACAATGGGCGGAACTGAGCACGATGCAGATGTTTCACCATTAACCGATGTTGGCACAGTGCGGTCATCAGCGCCACGGTCCCAATCCCGATCAACACTAATCCCATGTACTGGGGCAGGTGGGGATCTCTGGCAGGCGCCACACCTTCCATTTGGTTAAGTCGGGCAAAGAACTGAACGATGGTGAATCCAAAGCCGATCAGGGAAATTGCCGTCCGGATCCAGGCCTCCAGCGTCCGGTCCGTGCTCATGCGCGTGCGCAGCCAGGCGAAATGGCTTCTCGCATCTGCCTTTACCTCCAAAGTCGCCAATGCATCGTTGGTTTTCATGGCGATGTGCTTAGGCGTTTCCGGCGAGCTGCCTGGCGGCTCGCCGGAACGGGGTGCCGCCTCAGCCCTCTACCGCTTTCGCGCAGCCTGGCTCCTTCTGCCGTGGCGCCTGCCCTTGTCAGCCGCCATGCGCAGCCGTTGGCTGCGTGCCGTCGATTCGGGTCGAGCAGTCGGTTCCCGCCTGGCTTGTGTCTGCAACGCCTGCCTTCGCTGGCCATCTCGGGGTGTGGTTGGCACCGTCGCGGGGCCAATATCGCTCACACACATCGCCTCTTGTTTTTCTCGCGCTTTTTCCAAGGCTTGGTCGATGCTAAAGCTGGCGGGCTTCTGCCGCGGTGGGAATTCCTCGAAGGTCTTGAGAAACTCGCCGACGATGGCTTGGGCGGGCACAAGCAGAAACGCCCGATCGGCCATCCACTTATCGTAGAACACGCTCCCATCAATATCCCCCCGCTCGAAGGGATCGCTCCTCAGGTTGTAAACCTTGGGAGCGCGCAATGAGACCATCGGTTCACGCCAAACACCCAAGCCGTGCGCTCGTTGCTCGGTAAAAGTAACCTTCCATTGTTGCACCCGAATCGCCATCAGGTCGCCGTCATCACTCCAATAAAGGAAACCCTGCCGCGGATTTTCCTTCACTTCGCCCTTCCAGAATGGAGCTAGATCGTAGCCATCAATGTGGACCTTAAAGGTTTTTCGCCCCGCCCGGTAGCCCTGTCTGAGCTTTTCAACGATGTCCGGTTCACCCGCCGCGGCCACCAGGGTCGGCAGCATATCGGTCAGGGAGAAGATCTCATTCGAAACGGTCCCGGGTTCAAGAACTCCCGGCCAGCGGATCAGGGCAGGCACCCGCCAGCCTCCCTCAAAATTGGTGTCTTTCTCACCTCGGAACGGAGTGGAACCGCCATCCGGCCAGCTCATCACCTCTGCCCCGTTATCCGTGGTGTACATCACGATGGTGTTTTCGGTAATGCCTAATTCGTCCAACTTGTTGAGCAACTCCCCCACATGCCCATCGTGCTCCACCATCCCGTCAGGATAGACCCCCAGGCCTGTTTTGCCTTCGGATTCCTTCTTGAGATGAGTGAAGATGTGCATGCGCGTAGAGTTAAACCAGCAAAAGAAGGGCTTTCCTTCTTCCGTGGCATTTTCCATGAACTCCAGGCTGGCATGCAGGAATTCTTCATCGATCGTTTCCATGCGCTTGGTGTTCAGCGGCCCGGTGTTCTCGATCTTTTGCGTGCCATCCGGCTTTGCCCAACTATGCAACACCCCCCGGGGGCCGAATTTTTTCTTGAAATTAGGATCTTTGGGATAATCCGGGTTTTCCGGTTCCTGCTCCGCATTCAGGTGATACAGATTTCCAAAGAACTCGTCAAAACCGTGGGCTGTCGGCAGGAACTCATCCCGATCTCCCAGGTGGTTTTTACCGAACTGGCCGCAGATGTAACCCTGCGGCTTCAGCATCTCGGCAATCGTCGGGTCCTCGGGTTGTAGGCCTAGTGTGGCGCCGGGTAGTCCGACTTTGGTCAATCCGGTGCGAATGGGCGACTGGCCTGTGATAAAGGCGGCCCGGCCCGCCGTGCAGCTTTGCTGCCCATACCAGTCGGTGAACATCGCCCCTTCCTGTGCCAATCGATCAATATTGGGCGTCCGATACCCCATGATGCCATGGTTGTAGGCGCTGACATTGAACCAGCCAATGTCATCCCCAAAGATGATGAGAATATTCGGTTTTTGTTGTTGTTTCTGTCCATTCATAACTTCGCTTTCGTTTGTATTGGTTTTAATCCTTAGCCGTGGAAGTCTCGGGAAGGGGAGGGGGAAAAATTGCATTCCAGTCCTCTTTCATGCTCACTACCGTCCAGCCCTTGGCGTTGGCTTCATCCAGGGCTTTATTCAAGGTCCCAATATGCGAATTGCGGTCGTAGGCCCACTCGCGTTGGGCATCGGTGTGATGGACTAAACCCATGAAACGCGGCCCTGCACCTGCTGCCGTCCATTCGAGCATTTGCTGGTCCCCATCAGAGTTGCCAAAAGCCAGGATGGGCCGTTTACCGATCTGGTGTTCGATCCCAACGGGTTTCCCTTCCTTGTCGTCGATGAATTGTACGTCCGGAAGCTTGACCAGCACCGGTTTTCCTTCTCTCATTTCGTAACGAAGTTTTCCCGTGCTGCCTATGATCTGTTCCGAGGGGATTCCGTAGGTTTCGGTGGCAAAAGCGCGCATAAAATCGACGCCGCCGCCAGACACAATGAACGTTTTAAAACCATTGGTTTGCAGGTAGGCGACCAATTCGCGCATCGGTTGGTAGATCATCTCGTTGTAGGGCCGGCCGGTTTTTGGGTGCCGGGCCGTTTTAAACCAATCCCGCGCCGCTTGTTGGAATGCATCGGTGGTCATCCCGGCGTGCGCCACCGCCATGATTTCGAGGATGGCCTTTTCTCCTCCAGCCAAAGCCGCCTTCGGGTCCCCTTTGAGCAAAGATGCAAACGGCTCCTTGCTCTGCCATTCCGGGTGCTGCGGGGCGAGCGCCTTGACTCGGTCCAACGCAAAGGCGACCTGAAAATACACTGGTTGTTCCGCCCAAAGAGTGCCGTCATTGTCGAATACGGCAATTCGGTCCGCAGGCGGGACCAGCTCCGGCGAGGCGGCCCTGGTCACTCGCTCCACGAACGAAAGGATGGCTTCCTTTGATGCCGTGTTATTCCAGGAGGGCAGGGGGTCTCCGGCAATCGCGGTGAACGGAAAAGCCAAAAGGAGAATTGCCAGGAGAAGGCGCGTTACCTGGAGTTGAGTGTTCATATGAATGGAGAGTGAGCCTGCAACGGCATGAAAAGGCGGAAAGTGCCGTTGCAGGCGTTGCTGCGGGCAGGAAGGGGCAATAGCGCTCAACGGAACGCCCAGGGGCGAGCTCGGTTGAACCGCCCGGGCGTTGCCAACGGGTGCTACCATGTTACTCCTTCTCCTCGCCCTGGCTCTGCAAGCAAGGTGTGTGGTTTCGTGTGGCTTGTTTCGGAACGCGTTACAAGTCGTCTCATAAATAGGAGGGGATGGCGCCGCCAGAGATTTTGGCTGCTGGCTAGGCGTGACGCAGGGAGAATCCCCGCAGCGGGCTTTGACCGAGGAACAACAACGCCAGCGGGCGAAAGATCGGCGGCTCCCCTCCGATATCTGAAGAGTTCGCTGACTGCTTTCGAGCTTTTTATAAAAATCTCAAACGCCGCCCCGGGTATTTGTGAGATGGCTTGTATGCTGAGCATGACCCTGTTCCTTTTCTTAAAATCAAATTCCCGGGCTTTGGACCCTTCATGCGTCACGCTTCGCCCATTGTTCCTCGTGATGCTCAGACCCACGTGGGGTTGGGCCATCGCGACCCAGTATGAGTAGTTTCCGGTGCAACTTTTGGCCACGCAATTGGACGTTGGTCCTATAGCAAGTGCGCTGAACTCCGCGAAAGGCCATAAATGTATGTGAACTGGTCGGAGCCCCATGGGCACGGGCTCCGCTAGGAAGTTCGTTTTTGGGGCAGGATCCAGTCTCCGCTTAACGAGTCATCGAGGAGCGGTCGTGGAAAGGCGGCCCCTCGACAGGGGCGCTCATAAGGAGGGCGGATCGCCCGGTTAGGGCTAGCTCGTCATGCCGGCTGGTTGTATCCCACGCTTGCCCACCTGGCTAGGGTCCAAACCTTTTCCTGCATCCAAAAGGTCCAGTTTGGTGTCTCGCCCGTCTTTTTGAACGCGTTGGGCTTTTTCGAAACTCTCTATCAACAGCCGATAGTGAGGCACAACATGATCGACCATGACATTGGCGAATTCCATGGCATCGGCTCGGTTCCAGGTGCTCATGATTTCTGCCAGCACCGCGTAGGTGTCAATGGGTATAGCCCCGGCCTGAACCACGCGAGCGAGGGTGATTTCGGTTGCCAACTTCGACCAGTTCCCGGAAGCGTCGATGATGTTAAACACCTTGTAACCGGCCGCCAGCGCTTTGAGGGTTGGAAAAGCCATGCACACGCTTGTCAAGGTACCTGCAATCAGAAGGGTTCTTCTCCCCGTTTTTTCGATCGCCTCGACCCACTTCGGATTGTCCCAGGCGTTAATTTGCCCCGTGCGTGGAATATAAACAGCGTTGGGATTGTATTTGTGGACCTCTGGAATGAGGGGACCGTTAGGACCATCTGGAACGGATGCAGTGGTGAAGGTTGGAATCTTTGCTAGATGGGCAACCTTCGCGAGTGCGCTCACGTTGTTGCGGAGTGTCAACATGTCCATATCCGCTACCAATTGAAATAGTCCACTCTGGTGATCAATCAGCAGCATTACTGAATCGTCTGGATCGAGCATGGTCTTGGGGATATCAGGCATAAATCTACCTTTCACTTGTGTTTGGTTAATCGACGGTGGTTTCAGCTTTCCTACCCGAGGCCACATGCACGATGCATCGGAATCGTACATGTACATGACGGGTCAAAGTGTGAACTGTGCATGGAAACGTGCGGCTGGCTGGTCATTGGATTGGGTCGCACCTTACCGAATGCGCTTCACAGGAGGCAAACGGTAGGAGCCGTCTAAGACAGGTGTTTGGGGACCGTAAAAACGCATGGTTAGATTGAAGTTTCCGACCGGAGCGGGGAGCCAGTTCGAGGTATCAGGGGGCTGATCCTTCTGAATCAGGATCGTAAGAGAGCCGTCAAACCCCTTCTTGAGCCCATCCGTCGTGCTGCCGATGCTATACCGGCCAAAATCGTTCCCGACGAACAGCATGTCGGAGCCATACATGGCCATGTTCCAGAACACGGAGACGGGCGGCAGTTGTTCCGCCTCAAAGTGGAGGACATATTTACGCGCACCATTGAGAGGTTCGTTGCGATCGTCCACACTGCAGTTTGGATATATGACCTGATCGGAAAGCTGCGCACCGACTTCATATTTGCAAAGAGCGGCACGAAGGGCGAGATCATGGCTGGCTCGTCCACCAGCAAATGTGTATTTCCAGCCGTTGCTAACTTCGGCGCCTTCCGTCCATTTGCTGTCAATGATTCGTTCGCCGGTTTTAATGGCTCGCGCCAGGCCGCGTCTGGTGTCATTGTCGAGCCCTTGCCACTGGAAGCCCCTGCCGACGCTCAGGCCGATTTGGTGAAAAGAGGCGACCAGCGGGTCATTGGAGTCCGATGCAACTGAAAGCTGTTTTCCCATCCAGTACCCGAGTTCATCGAAGTAGCGAATGTCACTTGGAGCCTTGCTCGAGTACGGCGCAAGGGTGAGGGGTGGGTATGGATGTTTGTAGGCAAGTCCGTGTTCCAGGTAGGCTGATAGAGGCATCGCATGAAATCCCCTCTGGGCCTCGACCGCCTTACCCAAGTCCTTGGAGCCATTCGCCAGGATACGCACAGCTACCACACCTAACCTCGTCCGCGACTTGATCTGTACCATTTCGCCGGGGACATTCCCAGCAAAGTCAGGCCCGGTCACCACGTAAACACCCGGTTGCTCACCCTTGGTGCCGCCCACGTTGTGGACGATCTCGTCATAGTCGTCGCCTATCTGCACTATGTACCACCGCTGCTCACTTAGCTTTGGGACAAACACGGCGAGAGGTTCGCGGGTTACGTCGAAAGTGCAGTAAGCGTCGATGGTGACATTGTTGGGTGTGACAACGAACCGGTCCTTGGCCGTTTTGAGTTCGGTAAACTTACGGAGGTTGTTGAGGTATATGCCCCCTACCTTGATCGCCTCTGGAGTGCTGCGACCGTGAAAATGTAAAGGGAATCCCCAAAGATAGGCCTGCACGCCAAGCGCGTGTGCATAATCTTCTCTGGCCTGTCCAGCCGAGGGCAGTCTATTACTTTTCGTCTTGGTTGTTGCGGGTTTAACTTTCCGCCCCCGGTTCAACCCGACCGCGTTTCCTTTGCTGCGTGATTCCATAAGCCGCTTTCGTCCTTTATCGAGTTTTATTTTAAGCTGCGCCGTCGTGCCACCGGGTTCCGGTTTGATGCCAACAGCTAAACTGATCCCGAATCGTTCATCTGGCTGTTTGAATTTCCGGCAGCTTCCATTTCTTTTGGAAAAGCATCTCCTTCGGAGCGTAGAACCGGAACATGGCGAACCAGCGCTTGCCAGGTGCCGTATACACCCAATTCATTTCTTGACCCGGAATGGGCTCGGGGCCGAAACAGACATCGACAGAGCCATCGCCGTTTCGGCGCATTTTTTGATCATATGAATCCAGCCCGACCCGGGGTGAGTGGCGAAGAAACCCGGCCGTTTCAAGATCATACACGGTCACGGCCCAGAACTGCCCCGCTGGGACATTCGGGGGGATGTGAAGCCGGTAGGAGTTTTTGCCTTGCAGTGGCTCACCCTTCCCGTCCTTCCACGCGACGAGATAAAAACTGGCCTCACCCAGGCGGGCAGGAGTCGCAAAAGCTAGGAAGTAAATCGGTGCGCGGGCATCGATGCCCAGGTAATCCTCGGCTATGAACGAAAAACGAGTTTTTGTGGCGAAGGGAAGCCCTTTCGAAAGCCCCCACTGGGAGCCTCGCCACCAGGGCTCAGTCCATTCCACATTGGTGCTCATAAACCATGCGTGCGCCTCTCGAATCGCCTTGCCAAGTTCTTTTTTGGTAAGTATGTCCGGCCGAAACGCATTGCCCTTGTGGATCCCGAGTGAACGGAGTTGCCCCATTGCGACCAGATCGCATGGCTGCACCGGTTCCTCATTGATCATGTGCGCCAGCGCGGTATAAAAACTTGCGTCATACCGCACAATCCCGTCGAAGGCCTTGCCCGCCATGTCAATGAAGCGTTGTTTAGGTGGGTTTGAAGCCCTGGCCAGGGGATAAATCTGTTGCTTCCGCACGAGGGCCACAGCTTTCGCTCTATCGGTTTCCGCAGAGGAGGCTGGGATCGCCCGAAAGAGGGCGTAACCATTGTAGGTGGCTGAACGCACCGGGATGTGACCAGGTGGGACCTTGCCTTTGTAATCAGGTGGCAGTATAAGGTATTTGCCGCCCTTTCCACCGTCCCCTCCCTTGGGCCCAACGTCCACCAGTGGCACTTGCCAGGCATTCAGCAAGGTGCCAAAAAGGCCCGCTCCGACGGCTGCCGGAAAATCGAGCACCACTGGCCCGTTCTTCGTGTTGAAATTGAAGTAAACGTAGAGCGATGAGGCGTTTGGGGTCGTCAGTTGGTTCTTCCAATCGGACGGCTTGGACCAGTAAATAATATCCCCGTATTTTGCGCCAGCGTCCCGGAAAAAAGCCTCACGCATTGCATGGACGCTAACGATGGGCATGCCCCAGATCGCGCCTTCAATAGCCCGCCGTGCGATGGATTGGCGAAGCAGTTCTTGATAGGGAAAGGCTTCCAACTGGTTAAAGGCAGAGCCCTGCTCTCGCCCGCGTGTTGCACTCAGGGTGCCTTTCTGCCCGTTTTCTTTTCCGCGCCTGGGGAAAGGCCCACCGCGACTTGCTGTCGTTGGCTGCTTGGTTCGTGCCTTCATATCCTGGTGTTTGGTTTGGTAGATGGTTCTGGTGGTCTCATTGCGGTTGTAGGGGCACACGCACGATGCACCGGAATCCTACATGGCAGGTCGAAGTATCAACCGGTTCCGGAAAACGTGCGGCTGGTCGGTAGCGGCGGCAATAGTTGTGCGAACATAGATGCGAACCGCCCTTCAGTACCTTGCGCGGTATCCGGATGGCCGGCTGGGTCGGATCGTAACTCTCTTCTTTTTTGGCCCCACGGGGGTTGCTGGGAATGCAGCAGGCTTTTTGTTTTTCGTCCGGGTGACGCGGCTGATACCAATCCGTGGTCCATTCCCACACGTTGCCGATCATGTCATGCAGGCCGTAGCCATTGGGGGGAAAAGCGTCGACGGGAGAGGTGCCTTCGTGTCCGTCTTCGCAGAGGTTTTGCCACGGAAACTCGCCTTGCCAGAAGTTGGCCATGTGGTGGCCAGTTGGCTTTAAGTCATTGCCCCAGGCGTATTCGGCTCCCTCCAAACCACCCCGGGCGGCAAATTCCCATTCGGCTTCCGTGGCCAGCTCTTTGCCCTGCCATTTCGCGAACGCCATGGCGTCGCTGTAGGCCACGTGAACGACCGGGTGGTTTTGTCGGCCAATGAGTGAACTGCCTGGTCCCTGCGGATGCCGCCAATCGGCACCTTTCATGAAATGCCACCAGTTCCGGATGTCGCGCAGGTTGACAGGGCCGGCTGGTTTCACAAACACCAGCGAACCGGCATACAGCATTTCCGGCAGCGCACCCGGATAATCCTCGGCGCGTGGCGGGATTTCAGCAAAGGTCTTATGCCCGGTGGCTTCGACAAATGTCTGGAAGCGCTCATTGGTGACCGGGTAACGGTCCATCCAGAATCCATCGACTTGGACACGGTGGACGGGACGTTCTTCGGGATAATGGTTTTCGGACCCCATGCAAAAGGTGCCCCCTGGAACCCAAACCATCCCTGGAAAGGGCGCTGGACCGGGCGGGCGTAAATCAATGGACAATTTGGCGAATGGCTGCGAGAAGGTCTGAGGTTTGAGCGCGATCATTTTGCCTCCAATGTTAGTCTATGCTGGTTTCTTGTTTCGGGTTTTAGAAGGATGCCGCCAGAGGTTTTGGACGGCACCCTTCGGGTTGAGCGGAACGTGCTGCGTCTCCGCCAAAAATTTGCGCTTTTCGCGAAGCTTCATCGAAACCGTTGATTGGCTGAGAGAAGCCACGGGAGGCCCGTTTTCACCGTCAAACGGTTTAATAGGATGCACTAGCGTGGCGGGTTCACCACCACGTAGGAAACCTGTGTTCCGGAATACTGTGGCTGATACCACGTGTTGCCGGACTGGATGTAGGTGGCGCCGCCAACCACCACCGTCTGGCTGGCCGGAGGTGGCGCCTGAACAATCGACCCCACGACTGCAGCGGTGACGGTCGCGGCGGCTGTCACCGCCGCGGCGGTTGCGACCGGATGGTAGTTGTCATGGTAATCAACATCCACGTTCACGTCGCGATGGACGTTCACGTTCTGGTTGACGTTTACGTTGCGATTGACATTTGCCCGCGCGGCGTTGCGGTTCACGTTCACATTGCGATTTACATTCGCTGCCAGTGCCATTACTCCGGTGGCGACATACGTGAGTGCCATCCAATAGGGTAGCTTCAGGAATCCGCGTTGTTGAATTGTCTTTTTCATGGTGTTTCTTGCGTGGCTGGTTGGCCATCGGCGGTTTGTAGCACGATTTTCATTGCCCCTTCCGGTGGTGCAAAGGTGAACTGCCGATCATCCGATTCCGGCGCGAGGTTCCATTTGAGCACCGCGATGTGTTCCGGTTGCGCAGGGATGCTGGTCGTGGTCACAACAAGCTTGCGGGGCAGAGGCTTGTCCCCCTTTTCGACCCACACTTGCCAGTCGATACCTTCCTCCCGAAACGCATATTGGATGCATTCTGTCCCTTCCACTTTGCTGGGACCGAGCACGAGCGCACTTTGGAAGTCTTTTTGCCCGTTGTGCTCCGTACCCCAAAGAAATAAATCGGCCAGCGGTGTTTCTATCCCGTAGCGTTTGCCGAGCGTCTGCACTAGTTCGCCAAGCGTCGGCGGGGCCGGGACCACGGCATAGTATTTCTGCCGGGGTGCCCAAAGGGTGAACGTTTTCCCGTCATAAAAGAACTCCCGGTGCTTCCGATCGCTCAGGATTTCGGCGTGCAGCCGATCGGGACGCCGAACCTGAATCCTTAAGGAACCATCGATGTGAACTTTTTGCCCGTTCTCAAGAACTTCTTCCCTGGTCGCCGTTGCTTGGACTTCGAAGCCTTTGAGGGCGCGGAGGTAGGCGCCCATCTGTTCGAGTGCTTTCACGGCCTCCGGAGCAACCGCTGGCTGGGCAGGTGTTTGGTCTTGCCCTAGGCTTCGCAATGTTGGACATAGGACCAAGCTCAACAGAATGGCAAAGCAGACCTTGTAGTTTTGATTCCACATAAAGTTTTTTCTCCTCGGGTGTGTTGGCACAGGATGGGGGGCGAGGGAGCACCTACTTGCTTCCACCTCCTCGTGGAAGGAGCAGCGTAAAAGTGAAGCGAAGCCCCCAGTCGGGAACCCCGCGAGGTCCATCGGCGTAATATTTTCCCCCTAGTCCAACACTGACAGGCAGTTTACCTAGTTTCACCACATGGCTGATGTTCGGGATAATGGGAACGGTCCATTGGCGATTGTCCCAATCGTAAGTCGATTCGGTGTTGATCGAAAAAGTGGTGCTCTTCTTGGTGGTATAGCTCAGAAACGGCTGCAGGAAGGTTGCGCTGACGTCCGGACGAGCCTCGGTGCCTGCCACGGACCAAAGGTGATTGGCTAGAATCCCATAGGTCCAGCCATGATGTTGTTTTAATAACACCGC
>Ga0115854_10064_pt1 | contig 15505 bp, 12 predicted proteins | sample InSIn2SAF170_FD_83868 | JGI IMG/M metagenome (GOLD analysis project Ga0115854, IMG submission 83868)
ATTCCCTAGTATACTGTAGGTACGTATTCAGACTTACTAGAGTACTGTATAGCGGAGCGGCTGAATAGACTAGTTATATACTGTATAGCGGAGGGACTTATATAGATATTACTATGGTTGTTGTGGGAGCTGTTGATATGAGGCGCGATGTGTTGTCGTTGTTGCATCAAGGTTTTTCTAGCCTCGATTTAGTAGGGGGCTAGTTAGGAGGAATTAATAAGTGTGGTGCAACAGGTTGGGGTCAGAATGTGCGGTGGAACGACGGTTGATTTTCTAGAATACTTGGTTAAGTCGAATTAATACCTCACCTACCCCGGCCTAGACATGATTCGAGCCATGAGATCGTTCATCTACGTGTTACAGTAGCAGCCCAAAATCACCGATTTCTTCACTGCTTGTTCGCACGCGTGTTGAATTTCGCAAGACTGATCAGAACATTTTTGTTCAGCTATAGAGAAGCTGAGGCTGACATTTCAAAAAAAATTCTTGGAAATATAAGGCTTACAGTAAGGGTAAGTACGAGATAGCACCGCAGTCAACGAACACTAATTCCCCTCCATAGTAGCGAGTTTAAGTCGTGACCGAGGTATACTTACAGTTGGATAGTGTGCATGGGGAGCACTCCCAGGTTCAATCAAACGGCCTCTCAAGTTTCTCGTGAACTGGCGGTGTTATCTCGCACCCAGCCTAGGACCAATCGAAAAAGCACTACGGTAGTTAGGCACAGATTAAAGCAGGATCACCGAGTACGTTTACTGTCTACCTATATTACGCGCTGTTTTTATCACCCCTTACGATAGGTAAACAAAGGTACTAGTCAGGAAGTTAGTATTAAAATGACTTTTGAGACGTGAGGGTTTGAATACAGAGATTTCAGGTAGAGTGATAAAAACCAGCAAACTATGTTCATCACACTTAGAAGTTATGCTTCGTGAACGTTGGCGTGCGGGAAATTTCTGAAATGAGGTGGAGGAGTAGGTACTGTACCAAGAAGTATGTCGACAAGGAGTTGTCATTGCACTTATTACGTGCACTTCATGCATACCCGCACCCTTTTTTGATATATCGCACTATGCATCACAGTCCATGGCAAATAATCCTTCTCTCCGTTGAGCGTCATGTTCCTCATCGGAGATTCATTTATTACGTTACTACGTACGAATCTATTGAGTTCCCATAGCTTATTCTGAATAGGTACTTAATGGTTTGAATGGGATTGAGTGGTGATGTCCTTCTGTGTTGTAAATGCCTATCATACAGGGCAAGAAGACTTTTTGCTTCGCTCTGGATTGCTTGATCGGTGTCTCTAGTACCGTTCTCCTTTTTGGTCTTCTACTTGATGCCTCTCTCTTTCAACTGTAATTGCCATGGAGAGAGTCCGCTTAGCTCTGAGACTGACAATTTCTAGATATACCAGTGGGCATCTCGAGTGCCGAGATGGTCTTTCCGTTGTAATTACATGATCACGTAGCTTGGTTGTACTCCCCACGAGCAACCTGTTCTTCCTCTTATACCTCTGAACTGAGGTGCCGGTGCTTTTCACACCGACGGTTAGGTATGTTGAGATTGAGATATGGTGCGAGGATAGCGTCTGGCCTCGATGATAGATACCTTCGTATCGTGCTGCTCTTGGAGAGTTATGTATCAGTAGCTTGACCAAACCAGCTGGATGAATCTGTTTCAGTGCTAGATTGTGGCATCTGTGGTATGGCCATTGGGTGTAGCTAGTCGAACGGATGTTCAATGAGAGATGTGGGAGCAGGTTTTAATGTGTCCCCTATGTTGTCGGACACTTCTCACGAACACACCTCTTATTATGTTCGGGTGGAAGCTGGAGTACCTTGGTTGAGATTACCCGAGAAATTTCGTGTCATAAACGATGCTCAACATGACAACACATGGGGAGTGGGAGTTGTTGTACAGAATGACCGAGATGCCGACTGCGTCCTTCATATGTAACCACTCTTCACCTTCCGCCTCCTGGGCTCTGTCTGAGAGCCGGTAGTTTGCAGACTCACAGATGAACCTAGCAGAGTCGCATCACTCTCGCTTAGGCTATATCGAAACGTCGACGTGGATGGATAGGAACCCAAACTCATCGTACGTAAATTGTCATCAGCCCCATTTTGGATGTTTTGGCTCGGCCGACTATGGTTCGGACGTGAATCACTCGTGCAATAGTCTCCAGTGCAGCCGAGGTCAGGGGGAAATGACATGCTCGCGGATATGGAGCTGTCGTAGGAATATATGCTTGCGGTCTCGTCGGCCGAGAAGCGTTTGGTCACGACGACCTCTTTCTCGTCACTGAAAGATCCTCGTCCGATTGTAGGGAGGAACCCACACACCTCTTTCTCATCGACATGAGAACTGTTTGGGTTTCGAAAGGAAAGCAAGCTCAGGTTGCCTAAGGACGACTGGCTCGATAGCTTCCGTCCGCGTTTCCGTTCCGCTCCGCGCACAGCTGGCGGTCGCAAATTTTGCTCCGGCGCCATCGAATCGTCGTAATTTGGAGGAGTCTCTAGAGGAGCGCACGTGTTGTCCATGCGGGTAATCTGCGTTCCTAAAAGTGTCACACAACTGTTGAGAGTCATGCCTTGCGACATGAATTGCCCATGACCCCGGAACATCCAATCTAGTCTGTTCTTCACACTTACAGTTCCCTTTGTGTCTATGTCGGCTCGACAACCTTCAATTGTCTGGCAGATATTGTCCAATACGTCCTGCGACCGCTTGACGGTGTCATCGACCTCGGTCTTGATAAGGTGATCAAGGTAGCGTGATTTTTGTCGGCGGAGTCGTTTGGACGTCTGGATGGAGGTCTCGAGATTCCTGATAGCATGGCGTAATTGTTCGACTTCTGCGGGGATTTCTTTGTAGTGCAGTCCATGCTTGTACAGTGTGAGCAAAGCATTGCTTGCAGATGTAAGGGCGTTGAGGGCAGCAGCAGCTTCGACAGGCATGGCTATGGCAGGAGGCCTTATGCAATCTGCAATGGCCCTGATCTGATAGTAGAAGTGGTGGTGCGTAACCGTAGATTGAGCTGTTTCACAAGGACGACCTGCGTTGTTCTCCGTCAGCCTTGTTGGCCATGGAACTCGGGACGAGAATGGAGAACGAAATAGCCCCAAAGAAGCTGGTAGGGAAATGGAATACGTTCGCGAGTTTTGCATCAATGCGCCCCATCGGTCAAAGCTCATGTTTCATGCTCAGTAGGTGAAGTGTGATGAGGTCCGCCATTCCGATAGCTGACCTGGACGCTAGAACACGAATTTCAAGTAGCCACGAGCTCGTATCTTTTCCTTGTGTCTCAGGCTGAAGATGTGATTGTGATAGGGTGGCCCCCGGTGCTTCGTGATTGGTCTAACGAATAGCATCACGGATGGTGGCTTGTTCCAGACCTCGCTAGGTCGGCCTCGCTAACAAGGACTTGGCAGGTGTGCTCTTGGTAATTGAGTGCTATTGTACACCGGTTGAGGTGTTCGAGTGCTGTGGTAGACAGAAATCATCGGTTGGGCATAAGCGAGTGCTGCTTCCCCATACACCCACCTTGCTGATAACGACTTCTTCCGTCTTGTACTGTACAAGGGTTGTCGACAAGAATGGCTGATATCGTCGATGACTACTTACGATGGCTGGCACATCACCGCGAGGTTGTACAAGAATCTTTTTCGGATAAGCTAGTCATTGACAACTCATATAATACATGGTTGTGTCTCATTTAGGTGGCTTGACATCGAGATACTTTCAGCCAGAACACGCTAACACGAAGTTTGAGTCGACCTCACCAGAGACCGAAAATCGATTAGGGGAGAATCCTTAGCGCTCGGATCCGGTGGATCAACATCATCAACACAGATTGGTCTGCTCGGAATGAGCGACACCAGCCCACTTTTACTACTGCCAGTCCAGCAAGGAACATACAGTACAGCTATGCAACTTTCAGAGATGTGCTTGGCATCGAATGGTGACCATCACAGTCGTCGCGAATGAGAAGCGATGGTTCGCTCTGTTCAATTTCAGGAGTACCAGCCCAGCCTCACCCACACTTTTCCTGAGACATGTGTAGTCGATGCATCTAACTCATATGAGTAACGCTTACGCTACCGTATCGCTTTGCCCGCCATTGCGACGTAGGGAGACGGTAACTTTCTGGCTTTGTTGTCAGTCAGCCTAACCAATGCAGGAAAATACACCATTTGAAATCCAGCTGCTCGTGCATCGTTCGTGTTCTTGCCGTCGTCCATCGACCACTCAAAGTACCATAGTGCGGGCTGAGACAGAAGCAACTGACCAAGTGCAGCACTAGCTTTACACACTGCAATTAGATCCTCTTTCCGTTGCGTTGCGCCATCTGTGATTTCGAAAGGCTGGATTTTCTGGTTAAGTAGGTCTGAGACTGTGTAGATGGCTTGATCTAGACGTGTGCTCTCAGTCCCAGAATTTTGTCGGAGCAGAAAAGTGAAAGAGGTTCTAAATCTCGACCATGCCAGTGCGTTTGCTGTGGATAGTTAGCTGAATCCTAGTGCCGCAGATCGATAGCTTACCATGATCATGAATGTTTTTTTCTTTCAGCCGACGCGCAATGCTTGTGAAACCACCTGGCAGAAAAGTGCGTTCGGAACCACAGCTTTCACTGATTGACTCAAGCATAGATTGCGTGATCACTTTCTTGATCGCAAACAGCCTTTGTTGTGGATTGAGCAGTGCTTGAGAGATACCATCATCCGTTCTAACTGGGGAGACCCCAGTCGTACTGTCCGTGTAGAAGTTTTCCACATGACCATCAATTTGTGTGAACAAATTCTGCACATGACCTTTGACAGCGGCATCATCAAGAGGCTGAGGAAACAGTCTGTCATGGTCGAACTCGTTTGCCCCAGTCACAATTGTACCGTCACCGAAACCAGACTTTTCGTTCGGTCGGTCTCTAGCCCTATGACTGACAAGGCCACGCTCGCGGCTCGACTTGCGATTTTTGCTTCTTCCCTTCTGCCACAACGCAAGAAACGCTGTAGCAAGCAGGGCACCAAGAACGAATGTGCCGATAGCGATGCCGGCTACAGCACCGTCAGAGAGACGTTTTGCGCTCGCATTACCAACGGGACTTGCACTTCGAGAAGTGGTAACCGCACTGTCTGTAGAGGTAGAAGTAGGCTGATTCGGGCCTAAGAGAGTGGTAGTTGCAGGTCCAGCGAGAGTACTGGCAGCACTGGTCGATTGCGCCGCCGAGAGAGCATTGCTCGGTGTTGTTGTACTATCCGACATGTTTCACTTCCTCGCTCACCCTGATATGGCGAACGTTTTTGTGAAGATACAATAGGAAGATAAGGTTTGACTGCTAACAAATATCGGGTGCTGAAATGCGCCCAGCAAAGAGGAAGCGAACAGTATGGGGTCGCTTGTCAGTAAAGATGTCCTTGTGAATCAACCATGCCTATTCAGGCACTTCTGGTTTTGTTGCAACTCGTGTTAGACCTGCAACTTTGTGGCAGGCAAGAAAGCCTAGAGTGACAGGGATTCATTTTGTATAAACTCAATTGTTCGAAAGTATGCTTCAAGCTATCGTAGTCTCACCTGGAGGCGAAACCTGACCTGCACTAGCCCGTCCAGCAATCTCGATCTGCCAACGGTGTGGAGCAGTGTTTGTAGTTTGCATTAGTATCACACCTCTTCGCTAAGTATTTTTCGGTGGCTGTTAGAAATGGGATTGTGGCATTGGGAGCTTCAGCCTTGTCTCTGCGTGAACCGGTCTGTGACACGTAGACTTTTGTCTCCGATCAGTTTTCCTGCAGTCATGTTCTTCCGCTCTTGCAGAAATGTTGATATGCTGAACGTTCTTTCACAAGAGGTAGTAAAGTAAAGCAACCACGATGAGTCCGCAGATAGTTGTGGCAATCGATGTTGGAATGACATGTACTGGTACGGCAAGTCACCCCTGGTATAGTCGGATTCTAAGGCTTGTTCTAGGTGTATGTTATGCTGTAGCAGACCAGACATCGCAGTTGTACATGATCCAGAAATGGCCAGGTAGTTCTGGTGCGTCAGCAAACAAGGCAAGCAGCTAGAAGCTACCGATCCCGACCTCTTACACAGAACTAACACAAGTTGTTTAGGTGCCCACTGTCGTGTATTATCGCAATGGCAGGTTTTCCTCATGGGGGTTCGAAACCCGTCAAGATGATTTCTCTGAGCGGGACCTCGATGTCGCGGAATGGTTCAAGGTATATCTTGATCACAAAGAGTACAAGGAACATCTTGATCGCAAACAGTATAAGGATGCAGCAGATGATTCATGGCCAAGGTCGTATGAAGATGTGAAGAGAGCATATCGAGACTTCCTGCGACAACTTTACACTTGCATCCGAGAAGAGATTCAATCAGCGGTGCTTCGTGGAACCTCTTGGCCAGACGCTGACATTGAATTCATCTTCTCGGTTCCCACCACGTGGACTGCTATAGCAGTAACGAAGACTTTCGAAGGTCTTTTGCACGAAGCAGGATACGGCTCCGAAGGCAAGAACCACAAAGTGGTTATAGGGTTGACCGAGGCTGAAGCAGCAGCAGTTCACACATTTGCAACTGAGAAAGAGACGTACAGTGATGGACAGATTATCCTCGTGGTGGACGCTGGTGGCGGCACGACTGATTTGGCGTTACTGAGAGCAGAGAAGCAGTCCAATGGTGATATTGGGTTAAAAGCCTTAGATAATGTTCATGGGCTAGAACTTGGCAGCGTTGAAATTGATATGGCTTTTGAAGAACTTGCGGAAGACAGGCTGAAGAGATGCGCGTTCGATCTAGGACTGTCAGAGCAGGGATGCGAAAAAGCAGCCCAGAGAATGGCTCGAGACAGCTTCAGGCCTCACAAGGAGAATTTCGGAAGCGACATGAGCGACCGACAGACAACGAAGCGTATTGATATACCGGGAGTATCAGACAGCATCAGCATTCCTCACGCTGGCATTAGAAATGGTGGCTTGATGGTTTCGAAGTGAGTATGTGACTCGATCCAATGGCTCTGCTAATGTGCTCAAAGCGACGAGATCAAAGCGGTCTTCGACAAGCAGATGATTCGTATGTTCCAGCTCATCGACCTGCAAATGAACAAATTAGGTGGCAAAACACCCAACGCGCAGATTGTAAGTGATGGGTGGCACCTGTACTGGCGTTAGCTAATCAATCACGACAGAGCTACATGGTGTTATCTGGCGGACTGGGAAGTTCTGAATATGTCAAACGACAGCTGATCCAGAGATACATTGCTGATCGAGCGACAGTACATAAGAATGCGAGCGATATGCAGATAGTGCGTTCCAGACATCCGTGAGTATATTGTCTAGTACCAGATCGTTACTGATAAAAGCAGCCAAGCCGCACCAGTACAAGGACTGTTGTTGGATCGTTTCAACAAGAAGGATAAAGGCGAGTCGATGTTGAAGGAGAGGATTAGCCGATTTTCTTTGGGTGTGATATGTGATGAGGTGTATAATGCCGAACGACATGTCAATGCCGAGATATATGTCAGTCCAGACGACAGAAAGCGCTACGCAAGGGCCCAGATCGAATGGTTCATTCGGAAGGTAAGCGACGTTGACGAACATCTAGAACGATATGCTGAGGCGTACCAAACAGGGACAGGCGATCACAGACAAAGCGATAAGCCACGTATTTTACCGCACTCAACAGAAGCATGACTCTCGGCAACCTTGGATCACCAGGATAGTGTTATCGCACTTGGACTCACCTCCAAAGAATATACGCGATGGTATGTTCCAACAACAGCTGTGTTGTCACATTGACTGACCAAATGAATTCTAGACGGCGTGCATCGATTGTGCCAAATGACTTCCGATCTCACCAAGCTGCCCTTGACAAGTTTTGAGAAGCACAAGACTCCATGGTATGCCTGCGACAAGGTACCGACCTATTACACATGCTCTTACGAGATTCGGTTCGTAATGCAAGCTGCAGCTGGGGTCGAATCAGAACTGTGGTTCAAAAATGAAAAGTACAGCGAGGAGAACTCTTTCAAGGTTGACTGGCAGGAAGGATCAACTGTGTCGGCGCCAAGAGAGATTCCAGCAGCGGTAGAACACAATTACGACAGATTTCGTCGATGAAATCGTCGTCAGTGTTCATGCCCCTCACATTCATGATACTCGGTCCAGCTGACGGAAGACGTCTTTGACACTGCACCGAGTCGATCAAACAGAGTTATGAAGTTGAAGCGTGGAGCGTGTGAGAGGCGGTATCAATCAAATTCGGAAAGGTTTATTAAGATCGACGGTACCTCTTATGACAGCTGTGGTATTTGCGGGAGTTCTGTCGATGGTTGTGCATAGCTTGGAGCTTTCGATGGAACTACTTAAGTAGAAGCAAAAGTTCTGCTTCATGTAGGTACTTGTAAGGTACAGAACGCGTGCGTGTGGGACGCGATGGTTCCACTCCAGCCTTGGCTTTCATAAACCTCTACTATACCTATATAAGTAGTCTCCCCGAACTGTGACAAAAAGCAGGATGTTTCTAGAAAGTGCTTACAGCACGCCAGAATATCCTTCTAGATCTATAGATTAGCGAGCAGGTAGAATGAAACGACAAGTATCAGGAGTGTAATGCGACTCAAGAAGAGTCTGGTTTGGACTATTTAACTACCTGGCTAGAAAGTCTATTCAGCCTTCTTACTCGCCTTAGTTCTTAATTTCATTAAGACATAAACAAGCGCATACGAACTAATCACAAATAGCACACAAATCCCCGCATCGCGCCATCCATTAGAATACTCAGTCAGATTCAGAGTAGCTAGGTACTGACTACCCGTCGCATACTGGCATACTTCGCATCCGGACGTGGCTTGTGGGTTGAGGAGGTTGGCGGCTGAACCAGCCGAGCTAGATAGGTACGCTGATAAGTAATCTGCGCAAGTTTGGCCGTTGTTGGGGGTGTTGAAGACTGCGAGTTCGGAGGTTTTGCATGTTACGGGGCGGTCGTAGGTTGTGAAGACCATCAGGGAGCCTATGAGGTAGGTGAATGGGTTGAGGTAGTAAAGCCAATAACGCCAGAAGGGTTGAATCTGTGTGTATGGCACCAACACGCCGCAGAAGGAGACTAGTACGCTGATCCACAGTGGATTGATGAGAGAAGCAAAGACGGCGCTTGGTGCGTATGCGGCGACAGATTGGCCAATGCCGGTGTACAGGAATTCGTACATCAGCATCACGAAGAACACGGAACCTGCTCTGCTCGAGTCATGCGGCAGTCCGGCTGTGTAATACCAGCAGACGAAGTATAGAACGGCACAGATGACCAGGTATGGCAGTTCTGAGACAATGAGACCAGTGACGAATGGAGCCCAGTGGTACATTTTCGATTTCTTTTCGCGGGTCTCGAAGATGTCGCGGCGCTCGATGAACAGCGGTTGAAGTTGTGCAATTACACCTGGTGCGACGAAGATGAAGTTGAACACTGTGAACAGAATGTTGTGGAGGTCTGCGACTGAGTGTCCGATCATCCAGAATGTGAATCCGTTGAAAAGAGCGGAGCCAATGTGAAGAAATACTTTGTTCATGACATAATCTGTGTTGCGGAATAGTGAGGTGTTCATTCGCTGTGTGACAAGCTTGATTTGAGTCCAATATGCGGTTGCGAATTCATGACCATCATCGGTAGTGCCTGGCGGTTTGTTGGCAGCATCTGCTACAATATGATCCAGATGCTTGACCACAGCTGCATGCTCGGGAGACTCCAACCACACTTTATTCCAGTCCCTTCCCTTGGATAGAGAGCCTGAAACAACGTCGATCATGTGTTCTGCAGGGTTAGCAGCAGATGGACAAGGAGCTCCGTTCCGTGCGAAGTAGTCTTTGATAGTCGCAGAGTCGTCACCGACATCTCCAAAGTAGACGGTTTTACCACCCTTGGTGAGCAACAACAAGGTATCGAACTGGGCGAAGAGTTGCGCGCTGGGCTGGTGGATGGTGCAAAGAACTGCCTGGCCAGCAGCAGCCAGTTTCTTGAGGAACCGAAGGGTATTGAAAGCTGCTTGACCATCAAGACCAGAGGTGGGCTCGTCCAAAAAGATGAGAATGCTTGGTTTGGCGACCAGTTCGACTCCAATTGTAACACGCTTGCGTTGCTCCACAGACAGACCAGCCCCTACACGACCAATAAGACTATGCTCGAGATCATGCAGCTCTAATAGATCGATGACTGTATCGACATATGCAAGTTTTTCTGCGTCGGGTGTGTCTCTGCTTTGACGAAGCAGAGCTGAGAATTCTAGCGCTTCTCTGACTGTCGCAAATGGTTCATGGACGTCTAACTGTTCACAGTACCCAGCGGAGCGCTGGAACGAAACTGGTAGTGGACGTCCATCAACAAGAATTTCGCCGTTGATTGAACCTTCAGTCTTGCGTTGTGCAAGGACGTCCATCAAAGTGGTCTTACCAGCACCACTGCTGCCCATCAATGCACCGAGTGTGCCTGGCTTAACCCAGCCTTGAACATCGTTTAGCAATTGTCGAGGCCCACTTGGTGTGGAAACCGTGTAGCATAAGTTTTTCCACGTGAAGACAGACGTGTTACGCACAAGCTCATTTCCTGACTTATTTTCATTGGTGTTTCCCTCCTTATTCGTGATCGAAGCTTGATAGGCGGGTGTCTTCTCTTGCATGTGAGATTCTTCATCACGATGTTGAGCCTCCTTAGCAACCTTGACCTTTTCTCTAGGAATCAAGCTGACGCCACCAGAGCTCTCCTGCTTCCACCGATTTGTGAAGAAGATTGTGAGGCCAGCAAAGAGCGCCCACCAAGCCCATAGAACACCTATGTTTCTCCACTTATGAGAATTCGAGTAAGACAACGACGCAAGGTAGTCGTCGCCACTGAAAGATGAAGAACCCCGAGGAGCACCAGAAATACCAGTGCAGGCGGAATAGGTAGGGTCATTATAGCCTTCACCAAAAGGAACTAGGTTAGTAGCAACACAGTTGATGATTGTGTCGTGAAACTCATTTGCTAACAGACTCTCAAAACCATAGGCCATGGGGTTTATCCTGTATAAAGTCAGCATATACTCGTAGCATTTCCATGACCACATCACTCACCAATAGATCCACACAAACCATGGATGCATTTGCGGTTTCGGTATCTGATAGCCAGCATATGTTGCAATAGTCGCGACTGCGAAGCCAGACACTTTGGAAGCCGCATCGAAGGTCGAAAAGGCGGCACCACATAAACGGAAGAAGGCAGTCATGACTATGCTAGTCACATACAGGAAGAACCAGAAGGTGAAAAATGCAGCTGCCGTAGCTTTCAAGCCGACCATGAAATAGAGGACGACACTGAAGACGGTGACCTGGATGAAGAGAAGTGGGAAATCGGCCGTGATTTGCGCAATGCAAAATGCAGCAGGGTGGTACATAGCAAATTCCTTGTGCTTTGCTAGAACTGGTCGTCCGGTGAACGAGTCTGTTGTCTCGGTCATGGCTACCAGTGCGTTATATAGAAGACCCAGGAAGATAGCACCGCCTTTGACAAAGAGGCCAGCTGAGTTGTCTGGTGCATTGTAAAAAAGCGAGCCCGCAACCAGTGCTTGAATCAACGTCGAGACCTGTTTGATGAACAAGGTCATTTTGTCACCCCAAATCATCTGATACTGACGAGTAATACAAATCGAAACCTGAGTCAAGAATGGTACCGTTGTGGGATGTTGTTTGCTAGCTTTGGACAGAACTACGGCGTTCTCGAAATTGGAGGTAGTAGTCTTGGTCTCATCCCATGTGGGATAGTCGTACTCGCACTCGACTTGCTTTTTTATGTCTGACTTCATGTAAATTTCCTCGAGGGCTTGCGCGGATTTGGGGAAGCTGCGTTCACACTCGGGCCGAATGGCACGTTCAGTGGGCACGGTCACACCTGTGAGAAAATCGCCAACATTGGCAGCATCGTCACATATAAAGCCCTGAGCTTCCATAAAAGGTCGAGCCTCTGCTCTGGGGCCATAGTAGATCTCTCGTCCCTCATCGAGAACCAGGACCTTGTCGAAGAGATTGAAGATGCTGTTGCCTGCCTGGTACAGTGTCACAACAGTCGTTAAACCTAGGATGTCAGTCATTGCACGGATGGCCTTAGTCCACTCCAAAGCTGTGCTGGCATCCAGACCTCTTGTGCTGTTGTCCCAGCAATAAACACTGCCCTGCTGAGCCAAAACTTCGATGATCGACACTCTTTTTCTCTCACCGCCGGAGACTCCACGAACATAAGCATCTCCAACTTTAGTGTCATCTGTATGTGAGATACCCATCGATCGGAGCAGGAAATCTCGAACGGTCTTTTGATAGTCCTGAGGTTTTTGATGCTTTGTCGGCCGGTGTGTCGGAACATTTAGGCGTGTGGCAAAATCCATGGTTTGGCCAACAGTAAGGGTAGGGAAGAAAATCTCCTCTTCGGAGTTCATAATGATTTGTCCTCGATATTTCTGTGCTCTCTTATGATCCATGCTGCCCCAGTTAATGTCGCCTTCGATTTTGTCATAACCATGGCGGCGATTGGCCAGCATATTGAGCAGAGTGGTGCAACCCGCGCCTGGACGGCCAAGGACCAACAGCATCTCTCCCGGCTTGACACAGCCGTGGACTTGATCCAGGATGACCTTACGCTCGCCCGATGCCTTTGCTGCCCTGCTTTCCCGGATTTTCGTAGGTACATTAAACTGGGAGAATGAGTTTTCGTGTATGGCTGTACCAGCTCCGACACCGTAGACTGATAAGCCTTTGAACGTGACACCAAGCGCGCCGGGCCTTAAATTATCTGCTTTCAGATCCTCATACCAGCTATCGACCTCGCTAGCCATGTCCCATGGTTGTTCGTTCTTCTCCTCGCCGGTGTGAGTGTCAATGCCAGCGTCATACAGAGATCGTTGTCGGTCGAGCTCTGATATTTGCGACTGGCCAGATAGGGTCCTCCACAGAGCCTCGCCATTGCCTCGAGCAGGACCACTGGTTGCTGAACGACTATACGGCATAGTAGTCAAATTGAGATGATCTGCATGTAAAGCAGCGACCCCCAAGTGAAGGGGACCACTGGATATATGCTTTGGGAACACATCTGGACATGAAAATTGGCATTAGAGTTCCAGCCTGGCGGATCATCACAAAGCGCGATATCCGCTGGTGATGGATGTGCGAGGACTGCATACGATCAACGTAGGAGCTCCAGTCGGGACAATAAAGCGTACACGCCATGAGTGACCAAAGCTTACTTGCTCACCCAATAGTCCTTAACATTAGCCCGAACACCATCTCATGTCAAGCCGAGTGTCATGGATGAAAAACCGAGTTTTAAACGACGGAAACGATTAAGGTGTGAATATGTCGGGTCGATAACGTCCCGAATGACGCGAGAGGCGAAATTGCTATCGAACACTGACTTGCTACAAGCCTTGGTTGACAGCCGAGAATTTGGATGGATTAATGTAGCTGCATTTATGCAATCTGATAAGATCAACTGCTGCAGCTCCGAGCGGATTTAGTGTGCCGCATAGAATTGTGTCTTACAACCTTACCTACCTAGCCCTGAATACAGCGGATAGGTGTACACTGGGTGCACTCGGAAAAGACATATTAGGCATTATAAGGGGCGGACTCCTTAGGGGCAGTAGGTGCTATAGATTGAGGACTTTAGTGGTGGTCTAATAGGCGGTCAGAGGTGTTATTGCCTAAACTCTATAGGCGTACGTTCTAGCTCATCGATTCCTCGTCAACGTTAATACACGTACTAGACTTCCTACAACCAGTCTACAGCGCATCCTCACCCTAGCATATGCTTCAATCGATGTACGGATTTCATGTGTATCAATGCACGGATATTCCGCCTGCCAATCAGGGGTCTTTATGCGTAATATGCCGTGTCAGTTTGCTCGCTGGAAAGACAGCCAGTGAAGGTGGAATATTGCACCGTCCCCAAGAAATTATCGATTATCTATCCTTCACTTACCGAGATCCAATATTGGTGCCGAGTCCGAGTCGGGTGAATGTTTCATCACGTTCAACATTTCACTTCGCTGCCATGCGGTCGATATACAGTATCACGCGGAAAGACTACTACAGTACAGTACGTTAATGGCTCCCAGTTATCCTGAATCTCGCTGCGTCTAGTTAGTGACCTCGTGGTTGCCACGACTTCGGAGGCTTAAAGTCCCATGAAACTCTTCACTCCTCCACCAATGAAGGCAGGTTCCGTTCTAAGTGATCGATCAGTTCAATACGTTTCGGGGCAACATGTACAATACATAATTAACCACAGCCCTATGCTGACGCGTGCGGCTTTGTACTGTACGAAGTAGTCCACTCCACCCTCGGACCCGGGTGATGTGAAGCCCGAGCCAAAGCAGAGATTTTTGACTTTCATCGTCTTATCAAAGCTTCGGATCTGACTAGGGCCGAGTTCACCTGGCGAGGTAAAGAACTCTACTTGTACTTTCAGTACAACGATCTACTTTGGCGTCTGCTATTGTAGATTCGATACGGACGATATTACCACAGTTGTGAGGGAAGGACTGGTAAGGTCACTTCATTTGTGATCCATAAGTATGACATGAAGTGTTCTCTCAACCCAAAGTGAGTGCAGATCTGTGGTGGGTTGTACACTTGTTTGTTTGTACATGTACGTGTACAATACAAGGTCAGCAACGACCTGCTATTGTACAGTACAAGCTCAACAAACGACCACGACTTCCCTCCCTACCTTCTTCTCTATGCGCCTTCTCAATGATTGCCACCGATTGGTTGGCTGAATGCTGCGACACATAGACTCAGCAAGAGCTCCACCTTACAGAGAAATGATAACGAGAGCTAAGGAAATCATTCTTTCTCGTACCTTGGAGGTTGTTGCTCGTCGATCTCATGTCGGTATCCAAAATCTGTTGGTGCTTGCTCGTACTGTGGTAATACTTCTCCAGGTTGATACTCTAATGCAGTACCCCGACCAGATTGAGTCACTGCCGTGGCTTCCTCGGCAGCCTCGCGGCTCTTTTGCCGGCTTGTGACGCCCCTGAGCATGCTCAGTGTGTCTTTACTGCTACTACCGCTGCAGCTGCTGATTTCCGCTGTAGTTGTGCTCCCTGCTTCTCCTGCCTCATTTACAAACTGATCGTTCTCATTGTCCTCGGCCTGCTTGCCCTTCAGGAAGTCTGAAGTCTTTGCGAACGCTTCGAGGTCTTCTTTACGTGGATCCACTACTGTGATAGGTCTGCTCCTGTCGCTCTCGATTTTGATTTTCTCTCCGGCAACGTCAAGTTCGAGTTTCCATTTCAGTTCGTACTCGCGGGAGATGATGTAGCTGTGGAATGTGGGAGGTAGTGGTCTTTCGGTATGATGTCGTGCCTTGTATGCCCTTAGTACTGCTGCTAGACCAGGTATCTTTGATAGATCAATGCCTTCTCCGATCGTTCGGGAGCTCTCTGGGGTTGTGTCCTCATCTGTAGTTACAAAGCCCTGCCGACCTT
>Ga0115854_10137_pt2 | contig 15497 bp, 7 predicted proteins | sample InSIn2SAF170_FD_83868 | JGI IMG/M metagenome (GOLD analysis project Ga0115854, IMG submission 83868)
GGAGTGTTCGTTGCACATGATGAAACAAAGAGTTTGACACTGCGCCGACGCCGATTTTACGTGATCCACAAACGCGTCCTCCAAAGAGAATTTCGGTACTGGGCTGCGGGACACTCGGAGTGAGGGATTTTGAGCTTTGTTGTGTAGACGACTCTCTGCTTAGCGTATGTAGGATGTTAATGTTAATTGTGTCTCTTGTCTTGGATTGTTCGCAAAGCGGAATATTGAAGGTAGAGTAGCAGCTTTCTTTGTACTTTGATTATAAAATTTAGCGTGCCTACGGTAGTCTACCACCCTCGGACCATAACATATGTCGTCCAAGAGGTACTTTATAATCATTCTACACAAGTAATATGGCCGCAGAGTGGCAGGTTATCTCCGGTTGTCCCGTACCATTGTGATTGTTTGGTATCAATTTATGCGATCCGGTCTAACTCCTAGCCTGGTAGATGCTAGTTATGCTATGCCATGTCTTGCTAGCTTCCATACTCCGTGTGTATGGTTCCTGAGTGAAAATGAAATAGAAGATCATAAAATTGTACCATAAACACCTTCATTGGGTATCGTTAACGCTAAAATGCAGAAAGGTATTTCACAAGAATCGAACATAACCTCGAACTGCCGTCCACTGAACCCATCAGACTTGATGTCCTGTCATAGCAGGGACAGGTGGCACGTCCAGCTCATCAAGAGTGTATGCCTTAGACTTCGTGGTCTTCGAAGGACTTCCAATAGGACTCGCTAATGCTAAACTCCTCGCTCGAGCATGCAATTTTCTCTCTTCCTCGCCATTCCAGTCCTTGGCGAGATCGATCCGGACAGCCTTCAGCCATGCCATTATTGTGCACTCAAACGCTCTCAGTACCTCCGAAGCCTGTTCGGTGGCATTGATCGTTGCCATTACATCAAGCTTCAGTTTCGTTTCAAACCGTAGTTCAGCAGCTTTCAACCAGTACCTCATATTCTCAGCTCGTCTGTATGGTTTGTTGACATCGTCATGGCATTTTTCGATATAGCCAAATTGTCGCTTCGACTTCTTTACTGCAGCATTGTGCATCCGTATGAGTTTCTTGCCATCGACCAGAGTATACCAAAACTTGTTCTGTAAAGTCATGTAGCTCTCTTCCACCGAAATATTTGTCTCCTCAAGCAAGAAGCGTAAAAAGTCGAGCGTTCGCTCATGGTCAGCGTTGAGCCAGTTGGAGTCATCCACCCACTGCCACCGTTTCCGCGATCTTCGTTCTGTCTCGTCCAGCTTGGCTTCTCTGTCTATCATCATGCCAATATCACTAACCCAGACAAGTATATTGAGGCGTTCTTGTTCACGAATTCCTCCTGCAAAGTTCCGCGATGCCGCCTGTTTCAGCACGTCGAGGACATTGTACAATTCTTTTCGAAGCTGTGCGTCTGGTTTGATAGAATTTAGTCGTTGTGGGTTCGGATGATGTGTATAATACTGTCGTGCAGCTCTTATTGCAAGTGTGGTGGTATCTAATATGTGTAATCCTTCAATCTCATAGAAACCTTGCGTAGGCTTTTCGTCGTCCTGTTGGGTCTTGTCGGTCGCTTCTAGAGCGAGCAATGCATTCTCTAGAGAATCGACCAGTTCTCGTTTGAGAGATTGTTGGCTTGGTGGAGGAGGCACATATTGAGCACCGCTACGGTAAGTAGACACGGTAGGCGGTAACATGATCTCTTCACCGTCCTGCTGTGCAGCCTCCCAAAGCAATTCACCCTCCTCGTCTATCGGAGACTGAGTAGACTCGTCGGTCATCTGTAAGACAGGTCTAGGTATGTCGTATTCTCCGTTGTCTTTCTTCTTAACGAACTGACCCGTCCGTCCGTCTAGCAAACCAGTCCTTGCGAAGTAGTACTGTAGATGTGCAATGCTTCCCAAGCTCATGACACTTTCTCGGTTTTTAGCAGATGGTGCAAAGATAGCCCCTTGTGGTCGAACATAACCTCTTCTGCGGGATGATGTTGAAGTTGAAGTAGAGGAGGTAGCTTTGGATACTGAGGAAATATTCGAATAGGACGAGATATCAGACGTACTGGAGTAGCCTGAGAACGATCTTGAGCCGGAGGAGAAGGATGTTGCCATAGGAGATGGTGTTAAGTATGGAGAGGTACTCGGTGAAGGAGACCGTGTATCATCGTTGGAGTCGTTGCTTGTGTTGAGGAATAGATTCATGTTGTCTGCTCAGATGTTGTGTAGTGCTCGAGGGCAGCGTTGGCGCTGCGGTGCCGTAATATCTCTCGGAGTTGCAGAATGCTTCTGACAATATGGTGTGTAGGTGGTCGGTATCTTTGCACGCGGTATGTTTGTAGAAGTCTATATGAGAACTTCAACTCCACTCATTGATTATAATCTAGGCATAGTTGGAAGTGGTCACAAGAGATACAATCGCGGCGTGTATCTCGTGCTGGAGCCGTGATGCTAGTGCTCAGTAGGATATTCAGATTAGATGCTGGTTGGCACTGGAAAGGGGCAGATGGTCCACCAACTTAATTTGGGGGAATGCCACTAACTGCGTTACTACGATCGCCAATCTTCGAATCTTCACAGCTTTATGCGATCAGATCTGAGCGTCGTGCTAGCTCGCGATACTTGCAAATCACACTATGTCAAACCAGACACAATGTTTGTAACCTGCATTTGATCTGACTTCCTATGGTCACAAAGTCATTGTATCTTCGCAAAATGTACTTCGTACCTCGGATGATTCTCGATCTCGGGAAGATCAATACACGCGCACCGATTTAGCGCGTTCCTGCTCCGTTGCCCTACCAACCAACTAGGACAAGGTTTTGTATCTGCGTTGAAGGTTTCCCTCATCATTCGAGAATTCCTTACTGTACTGTGTTGAATCTTTTCCTCAAAGTTTGTTTGCCAGTACGCAACTGCCATGTTACATCACTTTGTGTATGCGATCCAGCGAGCATAGCGTCAGGAGTGCCCCCAAAGACTTTACTGATCGTTAGTGACAGGTTTGAAGATTCCAAACATTGTTGTTCCTCGCCATGTCCACGTCACGCTATTCCCAAAGAATGTGATCGACAAAGCAATCTCTTCATACTACAATTTCCTTCACTACATATCCCAAACAATGACTGTCAGTGGGTTTCTGGCAGACAAATACCCGAGGATAAGTAAGATTGTTAGCTCGATACCATCCAGTCTTTATATCACTCGAGACGCACAGAGTACTTCACATGGCGTTTTGAAAGAGCTGCGTAGTATGGGTTGCCATTCCCATACTACGAGCATAATGACACAGACACCTGATGTTTATACTTGAGACGTTTGCCACACATTCGATTAGGCGAGGAAGGTGAGCTACTCGAGATGCTTGCGTGAGGCACCGACATATGGTCAGGGTCAAATGTGATGTTGATTTCTTTCGAGTATGCAGGACTCGAATTCGTGTCTGTGATATTAGAAGAAAAAGAGTTTGATGCTTGCCATATATGCTGTTTCTGAAGTGGGAGTAGCAAGCTTCATCTCTTCAAGAAAAGGACACGAACTCGTATACTGACTTTCGCAACATGGTGATTGGAGTCGAGGAATGGCAATTTCGAATGAGTTTTTCCCCTCGACAACAGGATTTGACAATCCTACCCATGAAGTAACATAAGTCGTCGTTCGTAGTACCGTGTTGCGAGGATAGATACTGCAAAACTGTCCCATAACAAGTCGCGAGTGCACAGTGTACCCCCAAGTAGGCTTGCTACAGTTATTCACGTTACTGCCGAGAGATTATGTGAGTTATCTTGCAAATACAATCCAGCCAGGAATCGAATGAGAGTGTTCATCTGGATTTTGGGACACTTACGAAGCTCGATAACTCAGATGATTTATCCGTATAAGCGCAGGACACACACCAAGATATGTTCATCCGCAGTACAGTATGACCTAAGAGCCGTCCACCCGCCAAGACTTTGAGATATTCTATTTTTGGAATATGGCAGCGCCGCTACGAGCGGGTTTTTTCGCTTCGGAAGCCTCAGATTTTGCCCCTGTTCACAAAAGACAACGAACCACTGGCACGTTGCTTACGCGGACCTGGGAGGTGTTCCTGCCTCTCTCAATACAACTCCGATGTTTTCCCTGCAGCCCAGTACCGAAATTCTCTTTGGAGGACGCGTTTGTGGATCACGTAAAATCGGCGTCGGCGCAGTGTCAAACTCTTTGTTTCATCATGTGCAACGAACACTCCCCGGTGAGTAAACTGCGCCTCCATTCAATGCGCATCCTTCCATGCTGATATCTTATACCCATGTTCCTTTACTATCCAGCAGGCTGGATCTTGTATTCATATCTAGGAGCTAGTTCTTCACTTTCTTTTACTGTCCTCGTTGCTTTGTTTATACCATTGTTTGCATTTCTAGCATTGGCATAACATACCCACCTCCGCATCCCTCGAAATCTCACGACCCGGACAAGTGTTGCAATGCGATCATTAGCCTTTTTGACCAGCTTACTGCCATTCACCAGCGCTCTTTCTATACAGTCTCGCGGGTCTACAGCGTGCAATAATTCGCCAGACCTCTGTTCGAAGTCATACTCTGCCATCACCCACCTGGGCACCCACAACTCTCCTTTTGTTCGAGATGCTTCAACCGGTTATTCCACTAGTGGCAATCAATACTACAACTCTACGGTACAACTAGATGCAGGTGTACGATTGTTATCTGGACAGGTGCACAAAAACAACAATGACTGGCATCTGTGTCATACCTCTTGCGATTTGCTCGATGCCGGGTTGCTGTCGGATTGGTTAAAGCACATCAAGACATGGCTAGACAATAATCCTAACGAAGTCGTCACAATTCTCCTCGTCAACAGTGACAGTGCAACGCCTACAGATCTTCATGCCGAGTTCACGACGGCCGAAATCACCTCACTGGCTTACAAGCCGACCTCGATCAGCTCTCCACCTACCACCTGGCCGACACTTCAAACGCTGATAGCGGCTGAAACACGGCTGATGGTCTTTGTGGGGTCTCTTGATACAACGCAAATCGGAGCTAACCAGACTTACCTGATGGATGAATTCACTTTCATTTTCGAGAATCCTTACGACAACACTAACGTCGCCAATTTCAGCTGCAGCCCGGATCGACCGACTGGTGTGAAAGACGATATTCAGTCCGCGCTCAGCTCGAACCGCATGCCATTCATGAACCACTTTCTCTACAGCACCGGTGCTCTCGACATCGAAACTCCCAACGTAGCCAGTCTCAACATCACAAATTCGCCAAACACTACAGCGGTCGGCATGCTCGGTACCGCACTGAACTCTTGTAAGCAGCAGTACAGTAACCGTGCGCCGACATTTGTTCTGGTGGACTTCTTCGAGGAAGGCCCAGCTATCAACGCAGTGGACACCATCAACGGCATTACTCCGACCGGGCGGAAATCTCTGCCTGCGGTAGACAAGAGCACAAATAGAGAGTCAGCGAGCTGGACTGGGATCGAAGAATTGGTCCAGCAGGTAAACGATGGTGAGACACCAAGCAAAGCTGCATGGATCTGGGGCAGCGGTAAATGGAGTTGGGGAGGCATCAATCTGAATGGTGGGAGTGTCATATCTTGATTGTGAGGGAGCCCATTTGTTTTGAACGAAATCAGCATGCATTTCAGATACCCCTATGACATAGCGACGGCGTTTTTCAACCAAATTTCAGATAGATTTTGTGTATCAAGTGGTCATTTATCAGGATTCTTGTAGGGCTCAGCGTGGGGTTGTTGAGGAGCGCATCAGCTATTGCTTTCTGAAACAGCGAAGTGGCAAACTTCGAACACTGCAATGCAGCAACCGATAGATAGACAGGCAGCTCATTGAATACATGCAATGCCACTATGGCTGTCGCAGACTTCACAGTTGACTATTATCCATGTTCTCCCAACGTCCATTTGATTCAGCCCCTCACGAAGCTGCAATGCTTGTTCTAGCACTGCCTTTGGATCTTCTGCTTGCGATATGTTACTCGTGCCATATGCAGTGCTTCTGGACAACCGGAAGCACACGACCACGATAACATTTTAGTGCATGTAGTTTGTGGTTTTATGCAAAGCTACAGCAGAGTGACGTGCTTGGCTGGATCGAGAACATTAATCGCAGATGCAAGACGAGAAGACCTTGCAACGAAAACAGCTGCATCTCCCCATCAACTTGGAATCACCTTATCACCAATAACATCCCTGTTCCATCGTCTCTTCCTTGCTTGCCCGCATCGTGTTTGCATTCTTATGCCTAGCGGTTGTTGACAAGTGATTTTATTCCATTCGACTATATTTTCCGAGCGTCCTGAAGTGTTGCCGTGTTTATCACATGCTGTTTCCAACATCATCACGAGATATGATTATCTGACACGACTATCTATTACATACACACAATGAATCGACTGACCCGACGGTGATCCATTAAAACGTCTCACATCGTCTGCTAGGCCAAGATGGCATTCAACTTCAACTGGGCGCCACTGAGTGGTGACCCAGGCTTTTACAAACGAGCCGAAGAACTTCTCACAAATGCTATGAACAAGAACCAGAAGCCTCCGATAATAGTCGACGATATCATTGTTACAGAGCTCAACCTTGGAGATGTTCCTCCCGACCTGGACGTGGTGGAAATCTCAGATATTGGAGTTGACAAGTTCCGGGGTACTTTTAAGATGTCGTACACAGGCAATGCATTCATTACCATCAAGACAAGAGTTCAGGCAAATCCGCTTAATACATATCTTGTGACGAGGCCACCTTATGCGTCGCCTAGACCTCTGGCGGCTGCTGCTGGTTTAACGATTCCACTTCAGATAACCCTCTCCGATTTCAAGCTGTCGGCAATCATCATACTAGTCTTTTCACAACAGAAGGGCCTGACTATTGTTTTCCGGAACGACCCTCTCGAATCTCTAAAAGTGTCTTCAACCTTCGATTCCATACCCTTTGTTGCGAACTACTTGCAACAAGTTATTGAAGAGCAATTGAGAACGTTATTCATGGACGAACTTCCAGCCATCATACATCGAATGTCCTTACGATTATGGGTTCCCGAACACAAAGCCGCAGAGGAGCGTGCGTTGAGAGAGGAAGAGGCTGCGCAAGATGAACCTGCTGTGGACCCTCTAGCTAGTGCACCGCAGGATCCGGTTGATGCCACAGGCGTGACATTAAGCCCAGCAGATGTGGCAGCCCTCTCACTCGATTCCCATGTAGAGACAGCATCGCTCTTTTCGAGAAAGAATTTGTTGAGACTGGCAGCACTAACCGATTCGCACCGGACCTTATCTCTATTTACCCCCAATATTCAAGATGCTGTATTTAGAGCATGGACTGGACCACTCGACAAGGGAGAACTGACAGGCTCACATTCAAAAGTCACCACTCCTGCATTATCTAGGTCCCATTCATACACTGGCAGCTTCAGTACAGCCTATACATTCGACCATGGCTCAAATCTACGACCTGCGCTGCACAGTCATGCTAGTTCCACAAGCGTCAGTCTTGGTGCCCATCAATTAAAATCGCATAGAAATCGGAAACGAAAGAAGCGAGTTGTGAATCTGAGGAGACAGCCAGAAACTGGTGAGATGGAAACAGTTATTGAAGATGGATCAACTATCACAGATAGCACAAGTGTTACTGGTAGCACTTCCGATATGCCCACAGTCTTTTCTGCCCCTCCAGGCACATTGAGTTCCGTACCATTTCTGGATCCGGTGACGCCACCTCAAAGTCCTCGAGCACCGAGACGATATGGTAAAGACGTAGAGCAGGATTTAGGTCATGGTCTGCACGAAGTGACGCCACTGTCTCGGAGTCATCAAATACGACCATCTCACATCGACATCCCTCACAATCACGCGCACTACGAGCCGACATCGCCCTTGCAATATGACAGCACTATTCGACCAAGACAGCGGCAGCGACGAGTTGTCAACCTTGCGACCAACGACGACGAAGCAAACGATGAGACACCAAAAGCATCAATGTATCTTCCTGAGCGAAAGCCTCAAACACATGCCCATGTCAATTCCTTGTACCAAGGTCATCAACAGTCTGATCAACAACAAACGACGTCGTCAGGAAAACAACCGGCCTCACCATCAACTCTGTCACAACACCAATCTCAAACTCCAGCGGTACCGAACTTCCTCTCCTTTATCACCGACTCATCAAACTCTTCAAGTATAGCAGAAAGAGCATGGATGATGAAAATGGCAGCAGAAGTAGCGCGTCGTTACGATGAAGAACGAACAAAGGGTAGCTTCGAAGTACCACAAACACCGTTCAGAGAGGATCCGGACGACAGACCTCCACCGCCCGCCTACGCCAGGTAGGCTCACTAGAACGACTTGAAGCAAAAGAAAACCGTGTATGAAATAGTCAGTGATTTACACATTTTGGATTTAGCGTAGGTGTTCGGAGCAGGAAATCTCCTAATACAACTTTTTGTATCTTCAACCTAAGATTGAATGAATTCATACACTCATATCCTCTGTCCATCTATTCTGTTTCACACAACCCTAACCAAGTCAAACTGACAAGCCCATGCCCATCAAGAACACAATCTTACCAACACAATTAGGTACCATCCCGTCGTTGTCACCATAATAACCCTAAGCAACCACCCATTTACCTCCTGTCCCCTTCTGATCCCATGTGCCTAGGTAGCCACCTGGATAATATATCGTATGTATGGACTCTGTAAGCTCACCTAGGCATCCTCTACCGTCATTATGCGAAAGGTACATGTTGCGAATATAGTTCTGTATATGAGGTATGTACATAGTGTTGTGTATGATATGTGTATTATGTGTAGAGAATAGAATAGTATCGTACACTGTAGACCACATGCAGTACCTCGGGAGTAACAAGATGATATTACGACCACGTTCGATAGGAAGCATCTCGTCTCAATTTCAATCCAAGCTCCATAGTAAAGCAAGGCAGGCAGGGTTCATGTTAAACTATACATAAAGAACACATGCACGAATACACGCATCCATCCATCCGTCTCGTCATCATCCTCATCGTCGCATTACAAGAATAGGTACATCCATCATCCATGTCCCTCCCAGCTAAGTTACTGCGTCTGACTCTCCACAAAATCCAACGCATTCTCAATCGTCTCAACCCGAATCGAACTAATATTACTCGCAAACGTAACTCCATAAACCTTCTCCGCAACCCTCAGCATCTCCGGCCTAAAAGTCGTGCAAATAAACTGTCCCCCACCACTACCACCTTGTCTCCTATCGTCTTCGTCTCTATCTGCGTCGTCGGAAGCAGAGTCTGATGGTGTTGGTGAGGAGTCAGTACGACGACGGGATAGGGATAGGAGGTGGTCTGCTACAGCGGTGCGGTATTGGGCGTCGAGGTTTGCGTCTATTTCGTCGAAGATGTAGAAGGGGGCTGGGTCGGTTTCTTGGATTGCGAAGATTAGGGCTAGGGCGCAGAGACCTGTGGGGAGATGTGGTGTTAGTATTTATTAACTGGTTTGGATGGTGGGTGAGACGAAGAGAAGGGAAGGGAAGGGAAAGGAGGTTTGGGGGTTGTGCTTACTCTTTTGTCCACCGCTCAATTGTTGGATTTTCTGTTGGTCGTCGTGCTTGCTGTTGAAGCTGACTTTTATTTCGATCCCGAGGTAGGCCTCGACGTTGTTTCTGTCTGCATTGTCATCGTCAGACTCTTCATCGTCAGCACGACGATCAGTCTTTTTCACTATCACCAGACGTCCAGAACCTTGTGGTACCAGCTTCGTGAATATCTCGCCGAATGCCTTGCTGACCTGCTTGAATGTCCGCGCGATGGCCTCATCTTTTCGCTGGTCAAGAACTTCGATGAGATTTGCTATGGACGTCTTTGCCTTCTCTAGCTCCTCTCTTCTGGTCTGCAACTCCTCCCTTGACTTCTGGCTCTTGCGGTAATGCTCAACAGCATGTCTGTTCAGACCACTTGCCTCAAACGCCTTCAACGACTTCTGCAGCTTATGCAATCGCTCATACAACTTCTTCCCGTCTCTGTTGCGGAATCTGTCGCGGAGATCTTGCGGTACGAGTCCTAGGTCACGGATTGTGTCTGCACAGTCCTGCTTGCGTTGCTGAAGTTGAGTACGCAATTGTTGCTCCTTGTCAAGACGACGTTGAGATTTGTCAATGGCTTTGGTGAGATCTTCTTGGCGTTGACGAGCTTCATTGCCTTCGGTTTCGAGAATGTTTAGTTGCGTCTGTTGTGTTTCAAGAGAGGCGTCAACTTGCGAGATTTGTTTCTCGAGGTCATCGAGGGCTTTGGTCAGGCGCCGCAGTTCCGTCTGCTTCGCGTCTAAAGCGGTTGAGGTGGTGCCCTCTTCGACATCTTCAACTTCGATAAGGGCTAATTGTGGACGCAAGCTTGAGTTAAGTCTGACTTCCAGATCGGCCTTCCTCGACTCGATGTCTGCAAGATCTGATGCAAGAGTGGCATACTCATTGCGCAGATCCTGTATGGTTGATGTGAGATTATCAAGTTCAGCCTCTTCTGCTGTAGTCAAAGCTTTTTTGAAGTCGCTGCTTAGTTCAGCTTGATACGCAGATTGTTGATCTGTCACTATCTTAACGTTCTGTGCGATGATAACCTCTTGTTTCCTCTTAGCCTCTAGGTCTTCTCGTTTGCGTGAGAGACGTAAGGTGGCAGATTGCAATTCTTGTCGTAGAGGGGCGCTGCCATCTCGCTCCTGTCGGAGCCGTTGCTCCAACTTCTGAACATCGGAATGTGCTTTCGTAACTGTCTGGTCAATCTTTTCTATGCTCCGCTTCACATCGCGCATATTCGATTCCATCTCTTCATATTTTTGTCGAGCTTGAACAACAGCTTTGGTAGCATTCAGGCGACTGGCTCTTTTGTCCAGCCAGCCACCAGTGAGAGCACCTCTCTTGTCCGAACGATCACCATCTGGTGTGACCGCGCTTAGACCGTGGGTTCTGGCATATTGAGCTGCAACAGTCAAATTCTGGCAGATTATACTCTTGCCAAAGACTTGCTGGACAGCTTTCTCATACATAGAATCATAGGTCATCAAGCTTGTCAAGGGGCGAATATCGTTTGCATTCGGGATTGTCGCTGGTTGTGGCTGGAGTCGATTCAAGGGCATGAACGTGATGCGACCAGATCGTTCACGATTCATTTGCTCCAGAATTCGGGTGGCAGTTTCGTCTGTGTCTACCACGTAGTGAAAAAGAGAACTGCCTGCGACAGCTTCCACAGCAACGTGATGTGATGGCACGTCGATCAGCTCAGCTAATGTACCATAGCAACCGGTCAAGTTGTGCTGCTGCTTGATACGACGAATAGCGTCCAAACCCCTGCTTGTATTGCCATCCATCATGTGAGACAGGTTGCGTTCAGCTTTTCGGAGCTGTTCTCGAGCAGCATTGACGTCGCCGTCTAGTCGTGCATCCTTTCGCCATAACTCTTTTCGCTCGTCAATCAGCTTGTCCTTGTTCTCTTTTGCTTTCTGCAGCTCTTGTTCGAGTCCTTGCGCAGCGCCGCCCTGGTTGTTGACACGGCTTTGCAAGTCCTGAATTTGCTGCTCTAGCTGGGTAATGGTTTCCTCATCTTCCGCAATGCCCTCATTTGTCGACATCCGCGTTGCTCTGAACCGTGATAGAGACATGTTTGCCTCATTAATCTGCCCATTAAGCCATTCATCACGTTCTCGCTTTGACCTAAATCGGGCATTGCGACCTTGCTTCGCATATAACCTCTGCTGCTGCGCTTGGGCATTATCGAGCCGTGTCTTTGTTGCTTGTGCTGTCGAAGATGCTTGCTCGTACTCCGGCAATACATCGTTGTTGAGTTCTCCTTCAACCTCCTCAATTTCCAATCGAACTTGCTGTAGACTCTCGTCATGTTGCTGCCTGGACCTCTGAGCTGCACTTCGGCCATCTGACAGATTCCGCACATCCAATTCTGCTTGCGCTTTAGCCCTCGCTCTTTCTTTTCGGTCGTCCTCCAGTTGTTTCTTCTCGAGTCTCGCTGCATTCATATTTTGTCTCAGCTCCTCAAGCTGCTGATTGATGCGTGCAATGTTATCTTCACCGTCAGCATATGCCTCTTGATTTTCCTCAGCATTGTCGATACGACTTTGTCGTCTCTCGTCAAGCTGCTGCAGTCCTTTCGTTGTCTCCTCGAGCTCACGTTGTTCGAGCACATACTCAATGGCTTTCTTTTCGGCGTCCTGCTCCTGGAAATTGCGCAACTCTTCCTGTTCCTCTTCAAGTTCTGCCAACCGCTCGTTGATCTGCTCAAACGTCGAGTCAATGGCAGCCATCTTGTTGTTCGTCTCATTCATGATCCTCTGCGACTCTTCTTTCTTCGCCGTAAATGCCTGTGTACCGGCAACACTTTTAAGCAAGTCCAGTCGCTCCGAGTCCTTCATGTTCGTGATTCTCGTGATTCTGCCCTGCGGTACAATATAGTACGGGTTCGACCTCGAGAAACCAGCATTTTCGAGTATATTCATGACGTCCGATCTTGTCGCGTTCTTGCGATCAAGCGAGTACTCATCTTTCTTCAACCCGATCGTGCGCCGCAGGATGAGCTCATCGTTACCAGTTGGAAATCGATGATCTGAATTATCAAAGATGATCTCGACATACGCGGACATCACAGAAGAGCCAGATCCTTCGTGAATAAGGGCTTGTCGCTCCTCTCGATTAAGACCGCTGGCGTAGGCGTCGCCGAGTACAAAACGAATAGCAGCAAAGAAGTTGCTTTTGCCGGAGCCATTGCGACCGACTATCACGTTGAGATTCGGCGAGAAAGGATCGACAATTGTCTGATTCTTGTAACTGTGGTCACGGTCAGCGGGAGCTAGTTAGTGAGCGGCGAGACATACCTCTTGAACCCTTGAATAATTATCTGTTTGATGTACATCTTGTCGCTATAGACAGTGTCGCTATTTGCGACCTTGACGAGCAGTAGGAGATGTAGCGCAACGAAGGTTAGTATTCTAACAGTCGCGGGACAAGTGAGCGCTACGCGTTGCGCGCGTTAGCGCGACCAGCTAGCTCTTCACGTGACTACATAAGGCCATCTACCAATCAGAAAAGCAGAATAATATCCGCTCTGGAGGGATCCGCGCATTCGAATTGCCATACTTTTGACGGACACCTTGTACAGTACCAAATGAATGTGCAGGCAACGGGTGGACACTCGAGGTGGCATAATGCTTTGGCATAATAGTAAAACTCCGATTGTATATAACTTCAGTTCAACGCATTTTTGATCAATGTAATTGTGATATCTGTAGACTGGAGGCCTCCAAGATGATTCCGGTATCAGTTTTGGAAGAACAATTCCACTTTTGATTCCACTGCTGTTGTTGATACGAATGAGCATTGTCCCATCTTGAGTTTCCACCCGTTGGCAGGCTCGTGGCATTACCGAAGATTGAGAGTGTGTCCGCAAGAAGGCCCAACTTACAACACAAATCACAGGTAAAGATGATTAAAATGGTAGCATTAATTTTCGAATCTTCATATCATGTTACTCCGATCGCTATCATCAACGCTAGATTCCCCAACACCTTCGCTCAAATACCCATTAACTTGAATCATTGAAACAGTAAACTCGAGCTTCACCATCCTCGCCTGCAGAGCACATTCTGCTATCACTAAGTCCAATACACGTAACAGGTCCAGAATGCCCTGTAAATGTCCGTTCACATTTCCCTGTCCTAGGATCCCATACTTTTGTCATCCTATCCTCAGCGCCAGAAACAATTCGAAGTCCATCAGCAGCTAAAGCCCAGACGCCTTCCACATGGCCAAAGAATGTCCTTACACAACGACCGGTAGAGACGTCCCACATACGAATGGTGTTGTCCAATGCAGATGTAAGCATGTACCTTGGCGGTTCTGGTCGACTTCCAGTAAAGGTGCTATGGTATGCATCCGAGCCTTGGCGATCGAACAGCAAGCTTCGACATAACAGTGTTGGTGACTGATCGTGTTCGGAGACAGTGGATGAGGCAGCGGTATGCATGCTACGTGGACTTTCTGATCCAGAGTAACGAGCATCGGCAATAGTTGGCTCGTCATCTGCATCAAATTCCCGAGGAAGTAAGACAACTTGCTGCACGCACGCAACATGACCCTTGAATACTCGGATGCATTGCTTCGTATCAAGGTCCCATAGCCTGGCAGTCATATCATCCGAGCCAGTAAAGACAGTCCTTGATGCAGTATCAATACGAACGGAATTGACCCAGTTTGTATGCCCACGGAGTGCATATCGTGACTTGTCCTCGAAATTCCAGACCATGGCTGTTGCGTCGACAGAACCAGATACAAGAATGTTCGAGTCAAAGTGCAGTCCAATAACGGCTCCATGATGGCCATTGTAAGTGGCTAAACAATCACCAGTGCGCCAATTCCAGACTCTTAGGGTTCCGTCCATGCTACCGCTGATTAACTTCTTCTCGTCAAACTGCAAGCAGCGGATGCCAAGAGTATGGCCAGAAAGCGTCCGCGTTTCACTACCAGTATCCAGATCCCAAATCTTGATGGTGTTGTCGTATGAGCCAGTCGCAAGCACATTGTCAAGCATTTGTACAGCCATAATACCATTTGTATGTCCTTTGAGAATCTTCGTACTGCAAATTCCATGCTTCCAATTTTTGCCGACACGAAATCGATCTCGATAGACATGCTTCCACGGGCGAGTCTTAATATCGCTGTCCGGCCCTGTGACTTCTGCTTTTGGAGGGACACCAGGAAGTTCTTCTGACATAGCACATGTCGGTGGACTCTGTGGTGCTGGAACAAGCTTTTCCTCGTCTATCTCTGCGACGGGAGTTATGGTCGGGGACCAAGCATTCTGGCCCCTCCAAGCCGCACGAAGTTGCATTTGTCGCTTCGATGCACGTAGCCGCTTCCTGTCTAGAAGTGGAAGCCCCCAACCACATTTCGTACATTTCCTGTCGATGTGTTGCTCGCACATCCGATGCCATACGACGTCATCATCAGCAAGCTGCCGCCATCTTGTTGACACTTGAGCGGCTTTACATAGCGATATGGTATCCAACGAGCTCAAGATGCGGAACGATATTTCTGGAGGGAGTGCAGACAGAAAGTCGATTTTGACGAGCTTCTGAACGTTGGTTGATAAGAAGGACAACTGGGGGAAGCAACATTGCGTAAGAATGCCTTGCAGCATCAGGTCACGATGTCTGGACGGTGCCGCTGAAAATAGTGACCACACTTGAACAATCCCCTGTCTGTCGCTCTCTGACAGTTTCTCCAAACCTCTCTGCAACTTATCCATCGACGGCTCGTCTGCCTGCCTACGGCACAACATATCCGGTCGATGTCTGTAACAGAATTTGGTATTCGTTGTCGTTGGCGTGGACGAAGTTGGCACATGGGATCAGAAGGGGACAGGAGGTAAATGGGTGGTTGCTTAGGGTTATTATGGTGACAACGACGGGATGGTACCTAATCGTGTTGGT
>Ga0115854_10143_pt1 | contig 15483 bp, 9 predicted proteins | sample InSIn2SAF170_FD_83868 | JGI IMG/M metagenome (GOLD analysis project Ga0115854, IMG submission 83868)
ACTATGCGACGAGGTTTGACTGTGCTTGACATCCTCCTGGACCTGGTGGTAGAGTTCGAAGGCGTCCTACGATGATTAGTTCGTTGGTAACACTCGAACAGGTGGGGTGGCATCGAAATCAGCAAGCACATTGAATCTCGTCGCAGAGGAGATTGTTGATTGTGATCAAGATCTGCTCGATATGGTCATCCCTAGGGACCTGACAGTGCGCAAAGTCGCTGAGCTCTATGGACCGAATGAGCCAGTGCCCGTTATCGATGTCAAAACCCAGGAAACCAAAGGTCAATGGACTTTGGGAAAATGGGCGGATTACTACGAAAAGCCGGGCGAAAAAGAGATTCAAAATGTCATCAGTCTAGAAGTCTCGCACAGTCCGCTGGGAAGGCTGCTCCGACGTCCCAGAGTAGTCCGAGAGCTTGACCTTGAGGACTATGTTTGGGAGGCTGATACAGAGACCCGGGCCAAGAAACGTCCGGTGTCATTCTATTGCCTAATGTCTGTGGCCGACAGCTATACCGATTTTCATATCGACTTTGGCGGTTCTTCCGTCTACTACCACATTCTCAAAGGAACGAAAACATTCTTCTTCATACCTCCTGAGGACAAGTACCTCAAGAAGTACGAAGAATGGTGTAATTCCGATTCACAGAACGAGACTTGGCTTGGAGAGCTATGCGGCAATAATGTAACAAGAGTCGATCTTCACGAGGGAGATACTGCGTTTATTCCTGCAGGCTGGATCCATTCGGTCTGGACGCCAGAGGACAGTCTGGTAATTGGAGGCAACTTTCTCACCCGGATCGACTATGAACTGCAGCTCAAGATCTTCAATGTTGAGAAAGCAACAAAGGTGGCTGCCAAATTTCGCTACCCATACTTTCAAAAAGTCATGTGGTATGCCTTGATGAGGTACCTCGAGCAAGACCCGCTGCCGGATGAAGTGGTCCAGGACTTCCGTGACGACCCCGACTATGTCTATCTGCGTGCAAATTCTGTCTGGCACGAGATTGGGTATCTGGAGAATACATCAGAGCCAGGAGATCCTGCATACAATGCCAGGCATTACCCAAAAGCCGAAGTCTCTGGGTGGCCTTCCCTCAGAGAATACCTCTACCGAACGGCTCGCATTCATGCTGGTCTTCCGGTCCCTGACATTACCAAAAAGCAGATTGACGCGGTTAAGAACTCCATACCAAGAGAAATCAACGACCCTATGCTAATGATCAAGCTATTCGCTATATGGTGTGCTTGGAAGACTGGCAATGTTACGGCACCCGAATGGGTATACTCAGATGGTGTCATAGAAGTCGAAAAGACGGAGAAGACCAAGAAAAGCGAAGTATTCCGCCTTCCTGGCGAGCGCACTTCGCTACGCAAGGCTGCCCAAGCTCAAGTTCAAGCACAGACGCCTCCTCCTGCGGTTAGCGTCCCGAAGCCTGCGACAAAAGATAGCGGATCTGGCAGCAACAGCAAAGGGAACGGGAAAATGGCCTGCGAGACGTGTCGGAAGCGACGCATCAAGTGTCGACACAAATCAGGCAGTGAGACCCCTACAAGACCTGCACCTGAGATTCGACCTCGTAGCTTCTCAAATACCGGACCACAACCGAGTGCAGCCCTGCTGAACGGCTCCAACCCGGAACCAGCCCCGGCATCCGAAGTTGCAGGTGCTCCAACTCAGGTGAGCGCTTCAGAGAGTGCCCTTTCAAATGATCCACAATCTTCCTCCAAGAAGGGAAGAACCAAGGCTTGCGAGGAATGTCGCAAGAGCAAGGTAGGCGCTCCTCGAGCTCGCTTCTGCTAATTACTAACAATGTCCAGCGTCGCTGCGTGCATGATGAATATGGTCGCGTGGATCCTGCAAAGGCTGCGGAGCCATCAAAGCCACGTGGCTCGACCAGCTCAAAACGTCCGGCTCGGCTTAGTGATGAAGATGCACCCATCAAACGAGCAAGAACGGACTGGGTCTCTATGGATGACCTCATCGATCCCGCTCTCACGAACGGTGACTCTTTTGAGGTTGTTCTGGATGCAGTTGAGGATGATTTCCACACTCCAGCACCATTCGGAGACGAGTTCGTCGTTGAAGAAGCTGAAGGAAGTGATGACATCGAAGAGGAAGCAACTCATGACCCGATAGATGGCGAGATCATTGACACCATTGTCGTTGATCCAGCATTAGGGGCCATGGCAGCGCAAGCAGTGGAAGCTGTCAACATCAAGACTGAACACGATCACGGGGAATACCTGCACCTCAAAGACGGGAATGCTACAGAATCCACAACACCAAGGAACGACAGTGCGTTTGCTACACCAGGTCCGATCAAGAACGGGTGTTCAGTCGATGGGGACTATTCAGGACCAGCAGAGTCGGCGCCTCGTTCCAGACAATCCTCACGACAGCCTAAACAAATCGAGATGTATACACCCGATGACGCCAGATCACCTAGCAAACCGTACCCGAAGCCTGCCCGAAGTGATCGGCGAGCTTCGAGTGCTGCAAGTGCACAAACGATGGTGACAAACATCAAAAGCCGACGATCATCAAGTAACACATCTTCGACGATACATCAGATGGCGATCATGATGACGAGACGTAGTGTGTCTCGTGAAGCTTCTGTGAGGCCAGTCAGTCGAGATAGTACTGGAGGGTCGAGTGATCTTGGTGCAGACGAAAAGCTCGCAAGGGAATTGCAAGCAGCCGAGAATGGATTGAGACGACGTACCAGTATGAGAGCATAGAACGAACTCGAGCCACTATGGCGACGAGATTGTATGATGATGTTATGACAGGAAAGACGGGCGTTGATGGGATGAGGGTTGGTATAAAGCGACCAGACTCTGCATACGATGCATGGCGCTCATCATTGGGGTTTTCGTGGGCCTTGAAGAACAAATCTGATTTCTTCCTTTTAGTTAATACCCTCATAGCCAAGTTGAGTCCGTCGTGGACATGAACAAACAATTGATTGCTATACTGTGGTATAGGTGCAGTGGACTGTAGTACAAAATCACTTTCTCCATACTCCGTACATTAATTGTGTGGGGTAACTCTACCTAATCGCGTCTACGCCATATATGGCAATGGATCTGGAATCTTCATTCATCCTCCCGAAGTCGTCATTGCCAGGGTTGCCCCGATCTAACTTGTGATCTGCTCTCAATAAACTCCTCACTTTCTTTGCCTGCCGCTCGAGGACGACGATGCAGAGCGCATCTCACAACCATGGCCGACGCGTTTCCGTACAATAGCCAATTGGTATGTCTTAGCCAACCCCACCTGTTCGAGTGTTACCAACGAACTAATCATCGTAGGACGCCTTCGAACTCTACCACCAGGTCCAGGAGGATGTCAAGCACAGTCAAACCTCGTCGCATAGTGGAAACATCCTCGAAGCCCTAGGTCATGCCATTGCTGGATCTGCAGGAGCCTCCATTTCCAATGCCGCCCTCTATCCTATCGACCTGATCATTACTCGACTACAGATTCAGCGTCAATTGCGAAAAGACCAATCCAAGCCGAGTGACGATGAATATACAAGTTTCACCGATGCCGTTGAGAGGATCTACAAGAATGAAGGCGGTATACCTGCTTTGTTTACCGGGCTATTACAGGACACCGGCAAGACGATAGCCGATTCTTTCATATTCTTCCTTCTATACAGTTACTTCCGAAACCGGAGGCTGGCCGTGCATGGAAGCAAGTCACTTCCCGCGCTCGAAGAGCTGGGTGTTGGCTTCGTCGCTGGAAGTTTGACCAAGTTGGCCACAACACCGATCTCCAACATTGTTACAAGGAAACAAGCGGCAGCCCTGTACGCTGCTAAGGACCCGAATGGTGGACAATACAAGACACCAAGTGCCCGGCAGATTGCGCAGGACATAATGTCCGAGAAGGGCGTGGCTGGGTTCTGGTCAGGGTATTCTGCGTCACTTGTCCTGACGCTCAATCCATCGATCACTTTCTTCCTCTTTGAGACGTTGAAGAAAGTCACCCTCCCGCGACATAGGCGCGACAACCCGCCGCCTTCATTGACTTTCTTGCTATCGGCTTTTAGCAAGGCGTGTGCAAGCTCGGTCACGTATCCGTTCAGTCTGGCGAAGACTCGTCTTCAAGCTGGAGCAAAGCGCGAAGACAGCGACGAGAAGAAAGTTGTTGGCCAGGACTTGGAGAGCGAAAACGCCCGGAAAGCGGCGCGGGCTACTATCTTCAGCACCGTCCTCACGATCGCCCAGACTGAGGGAATTTCTGCGCTGTATGAAGGCTTGTACGTTGAGATCATCCGGGCGTTCTTCAGCCATGGGATCACCATGCTTGTCAAGCAGGCGATACAGCGGTTCTTGGTCAGAGCGTATTATGTCACGTCCATCGTTATCGCAAGATATAAGCGGAAGACAAGCTCGAGAAGGCTGGCGCAAAGAGCAAAGGCTAGTGTTGAGTATTACAATCTGGCCATGGCTCGGGCAAGTGAGAAGATCGAGGAAGCCGGTAATGCTATCCAGCAGAAAGCGAATGAGACGGCTGAGTTTGTTGGAGAGTATGTCGAGGAGGAAGGGAAACAGTGGCGGGACTTGTATGACACGACTGGACTTGCGCATTGGCTTGACAAGGAGCGCGACTCATGATGATGTTTGTATGGCTGGCGATGTATAGGTAACAGGGACGGCGCGTTACGAGGCTGGCAAGGCGAGTTGTTGGGTTGGCCCGCAGGCGTTGTGAGGGTTTGTCGAAAAGGCATGGTTTTGCAACTTGTTCAACTTCGTTCACGATCATCTATATGCAACACGCTGCCCTCCTTTCTTCTCCATTTTGGCCTGCCGCTTGCTTTGGCTTTGTGGTGCGCTTTCGCTTGCCTCACCACCACCTCCGGCCATACCGCCTAGCATGCCTTTCAGTCCGGTTGCTGTTCCTACAGCTGCGTAGATGGCGTACCCAGGTACGATGAGGTATAACCACCAAGCTCGATTACCGAGGATAACTACAAGGATCACGTTGATCCACGTCCAGTATAGGACGTCCCACATGAATTCCGTCAGGCCTTTTGCATCGAGGTCCTCTCCTGCTGAGCGCAGTGTTCCGTCGGACTTATAGCTTGGTTGCGCGGCTCGGTCGAGGTAGAATTCGATTGCTAGAGCAGGTAGCGAGAGAAGGAGATAGCGTTTGAGAGAAAGAGACCGGCGCAAAGTGAAGCGGAGGAGGAGGAAGATGGAGTTGATTGCTAGGGTGATGAGGTGCGTTTGTTTTAGTCGGGATGCGTTGCGCACGGCGAGGGATTTGGCGGCTTTCTGAGGGATCGTTAGTGTTCATGTTGAAGAGAGTCTTGGAGTAGGGTTTACCTGTGCCATGGTGGGAGGATGTTATATCCTGGTTCGGAGTCGTGTGCTCGTTCGTTGTAGCTCCGAGGCAGAATCACACTTCTGGTGAAGGGAGAAGCTCGCAGGCAGTAGTCAGAATACCTGTGATAGAAAAGACGGCTACCCTCTCAGTGACTATGCAATTAGTAACCCGTTGCACCTGTCGTGGTATTCACAAGATAGAAAATAGCTGTTTGGTGGATTTCTCGATGGTGTTGTTCCCCGCCGCCACAATTTGTTGTTTCCAGCCACATTTCGTAACTGTGCAAGCAACAGAACAGACCTTCCGCCGCTGCGATCAGACTCACCTGCCAAAACACATCGTAACAATTTCCATTCTAACCGCCCGCAGTCTATTTGTATTCGGGATTACTATTAGGAGATGAGTTTGAATGGGTTCCTTATGTCTCACTTTTGAACTTGAGCGTTGTTGATCCTCAGATCGACCTCATGAATTGATGATCTTCGACCCGCAGCGCATTGTTTTGAACGAAGGCAGCCCTCGTCATTCATGACCTTTGCATACCGCCGACCGCGTCTCTGACCACTTGAGCACGAGTATACCTTGAGATCGGCGGTGTAAGCGATTCAATCCTCATACGACCATCATATCTCGCCTTCCATGCCGCCATGGCTCCGTCGGCCACACATATCGCCGCCCAACTGCGGCAACTCGTGTATTACCATCTCGATAACAACCTATTGAAGAATGCCCTCTTTCTCGCCGGCCGCCTTGTGGCCTACGAACCTCGATCAGCGGAAGCCGCGTATCTACTAGCCTATTGTCAGTACCAGTCTGGATTTGTGAAGGCCGCGTGGGATACCAGCCGATCTTGCGGTTTGCGAGGGTCACACCTCGGATGCAGCTATGTCTTTGCACAAGCCTCGCTCGAGTTAGGTCGCAATGTTGATGGTCTGACGGCTTTGGAGAAGTGTAAACACTTTTGGTCTCACCGCAACACTTGGGGCCAACACAACGAGTCCAGACGACAACATCTACCTGACGCGGCGGCAGTCTTGTGTCTGAGAGGAAAGCTACGGAAAGCCCACAAGAACGTCGATCAAGCGGTGGAGTCCTGGGCGTCGGCCCTGAAGTTGAATCCCTTCATGTGGGATGCGTTTATGGGCCTGTGCGATGCAGGCGCCAAAGTCAGCGTACCAAACATATACAAAATGTCTCCGGAGATGATAGCCTACACCCAAATCGCCCAGCGACAGACTGCGAGCAATGAGAATGTGCCGAGTGCCGCCACCGAGAAGAGTGGACCATCTGTACATGAGAAACAGCCTCATGGCAACCAAATGATGCCTCCTGATCCTTTCGTTTCAACACAGAAAACCAACGGGAACTCCCAACAGGGCCATTCAGTGCTTTGGGAAAAATTCAACGGTAGTAAAATCAGTGTGAACACTGCAAGTACAGTCCTGGACGAAGAGGGCATGAACACTCCATCCACGGAAGCAGATGTGGAGGAGGGCGTGTTACAAGGCGCTGCTGTCAATCAATTTCACGATCCTCCCGCAGCACCAGCTCGGAAAACCAAGAGCGCAACAGAAATGCCTGCAGATCCTCCTCCTAGGTGGAAGACTGGATCTGCGCGGATGAGGGCGAAAGCTAAAGGTGCCTCTGACGATACTACAGTACTACAAGACCCTCCTCCGCCAGCTGCACCTTCTAAGAGAACCGTCTCTGGCCAGCCTACTACCTCGAGTCATGCACCTGCGCCCGGCGGAGAAGGCACGAGAAGGAGTAACCGACTCCTCAACACGACACGACCGCCTAGCGCAAGCAGCACAGCAGGAAGCAAGATTTCGTCGCTAGCAAACACGCTAGGCCTTCGCGAAGGACGAGATATCAAGAAGGCCAAGGCTCCCGCAGTGAGAGCAAGAACAGCGAACACTTCAACCGTCGGACGAGTTGTTAGTGGCAACCGGACGAGGACTGGATCAGCGGACGCGATGGATGTCGATAGCAAAGGGCCAAGGGCTGCCGACAATATTCCACCGGTGCCACCCCTGCCCAATGCGAAAGTGCGTGCTGAATATGCGGTAAATAAGGACATCGAAGCAATTCAGACGCTGCTGGATCTCTTTGGACGAGTTGCATCGGCTCAGCTATGCTTGTCTAACTACGATTGTCAGACGGCCATCCAGATTTACAACTCCTTGCCTTCGGCGCAGCGCGAGACACCATATGTTCTGGCTCAGATTGGCAAGGCATACTACGAGCAGGCACAGTATGTCGAGGCTGAGAAGTTCTTCATCCGGGTCAGGCAGCTTGCTCCGACTCGCTTGGAGGACATGGAGATTTATTCTACGGTTCTCTGGCATCTCAAGTCCGAAATCGAGCTTGCCTGTTTGGCTCACGAGCTCATCGAGGTCGACAGATTATCACCTCAAGCATGGTGCGCTATCGGAAACTCGTTCTCTCTCCAACGCGAGCATGAGCAAGCACTGAAATGTTTCAAGCGCTCCACTCAACTTGACCCGCAGTTTGCATATGGCTTCACACTACAAGGCCATGAGTACATCTCGAACGAAGAGTTCGAAAAGGCTCTCGAGGCGTACCGGGCTGCTATAGCCGCTGATGGCAGGCACTATAATGCTTGGTACGGCCTGGGCAAAGTCTACGAGAAGATGGGCAAGTGGACGATTGCAGAACAGCATTATCGGACTGCAGCCAAGATAAATCCTACCAATGCAGTGCTCATATGCTGTATTGGACTGGTGCTCGAAAGGCTGAAGGAGCCGGAGAAGGCGCTGCAAATGTACACGCGAGCATGTACTCTTGCTCCGAACAGTGCGTTGAGTCGCTTCAAGAAGGCCAGATGTTTGATGAGCCTGGGCCGCCCGAGGGATGCACTGACCGAACTTCTTATCCTGAGAGATGTGGTACCTGATGAGGCGAATGTGTGGTTCTTGATGGGCAGGCTTTATAAGACGTTACGGGAGAAAGGAAATGCTGTGAGGGCGTTTACTATGGCGTTGAACCTGGACCCGAAGGTATGTTTTGATGGTCTTTGCAGATTGTGGATGCTAATATGTTTGGACAGGCTGCACAGTTCATCAAGGACGCTATGGAGAGTCTGGATGATGAAGATGAAGATGGGTATGATGAGGATGAAGATATGGATTGATGAAGTATCGGTGCTCTCGTGGACCATCAAGATCACCTCCGGGGCAGTCGTACACTTGCGGCTTTGGACAGCTGGTTAGTATCCATGACTCTGGCTTTACATGGATGTCGTCTCGAGTGGTCATGACTAGCTCATGCTGCTCAAATACCAGTTATGGATGAGCGGCGCGCACATCACAATGTGTACGACTAGTCGGATTCTGGCACCTTCGCACACAGGGTCTCAGCATTCTCCAGATTCAGAAGCACGCACACGGACTCGAGATTGCGTCTCGGGTGCCATTGCGAGAAAATCTCCTCCAAAATGGGTGCACGCGACGAGAGCTGTGCGACTTTCGTAGGGAGACCGCGTTCGATACTCCTTGATACCGGTCGCAACAGCCGATCTTTGGCATCTTTTTGGCGGCCCAAGTTTTTGGAGCGGCACAGTGGCATACAGTATTTAGCATTGAGCATTGGGAATTTTTGGAGGCATTTGTACTGTACTGGCGACGGCGACGCGACGCGACAGCATGGCGTAACATGGCATAGGTCTGGTGTCGTTTTGGATTGGAAAAATCATCTACTTACAGTACCTGCCAACCTACAATAGGTGGGTAAATATGTCAGACTAGGCGAAACAGCAATTAGTATGCTCATCGATCCCTAAACCAAGCTTGGGAAGACACCAAGAATCCAAGCAAGCATGCATGCACTTTAAGCATCATCATCTCGATTAATCGTTACATACCTATATAACCATCGCACTGTAGAGCGCAAGCAAGGACAAAAAAGCAAACGAAATAGGTATCATTTGAGCGTTCAGAAACAGGCCAACCCAGTACCCATCAGCCCCTGTCCTTGTCAGGGTGTAGTCACAGAGCACCCCAGTCGGGATATCTCAGCGAAAACAGCACTGTCCAGGTATAGACAAGGCCGACAACGCCCAAACCGCTGGAAAAGGAATTCATCTCTACAATCTTAGGCGCTTCGTAAAGGGGCATCTGTTCAATGTTCAGGACGACTTCCACCAGTCACCCGCGCCGTCTCTTTCCTTCTTTTTGTCCTTGGTCGATCACAACTCATCACGGACGTACTGAGTAGCGCTGCTGACAGAGCTGCTCACGGCACTGGCCGCCTGCTCAACATTGGTGCTGACAGCTCCGGCAACACTGGCACCACTGGCGCCAACATCACTCGCCATTGCTGCAATGGCACTACTGGCGCTTGCGACGGCTTCGGCAATCCTTAATTGTGCACTTTCCATGTAAGCACTCTGTTCGGATCCATAAACAGCGTCGGACACCCTTGCACCGATACTGCCAACGACGCTTGCTGCTGAATCTGTCACATCACCAACCACTGAAGCTGCAGCGGAAACATTGTCCGCAACAATGGATGAGGCGGAAGCATAGGTATCAGCTGCGACGCTTGTGACGGACTCTACCGTTCCAGTTGATGTACCGTAAATGGCGACATAGATAGCGTCTTGTGCACTCTTAGCAACATCTCCGAAGGACGACTGTGCAGCTTCCACATATCCAGCTTGTGTTCCGTAGATGGCTTCGCTAACAGCCGAAGTGGCTGAGGAATATGAGGCTGCCGCAGCTGACGTTGCTTGCTCAACGGATCCTTTGCTGCCATAGTACTGTACGCTTGCTGCAGCCACAGCTGAATTGAGTTGATCCGTCACAGAGTCAAGGACCGAGGTGGCTTGAGGAGGAGGGGTAAAGTAGTCGCTGGCGACAGATGAGACGGATGAGGCGACCGAGGACGCAGATGCATACGCGTCACTAGCCAAGCTGGCCGCTGAGGCATAGTAGCCCGTGTAATATGCCGAACTCAGTCTGCTCATGGCGGACTCTGTGAAATCTGGCTCCTTGCCGACAAGCAACTCGGAGACGTAGGACTGGAGGATGACGTACTGATCGCTTGCGTAGTCAGTCACTTGCGCTGCGTAGTCGCCTGCTTGGTCAGTATATGGCTTTGGAGTGCCGTAAACCTGTTCGCTGGCTTTGGATACAAGAGCCTCCCAATTCTGAGAAGCGACACTCGAGATTGATCCGATTGACCCAGTAGGCGCGCCGTAGATTCCAGTACTGGCAGCGTAGCTGGCAGAAGACAACGACGAAGAAGCCGCCGAAACAGCTGCATCATATTGGGAAGAGATGCTCTCCAGTACGCCTTGAGCAGGTGCTTTCTTTCCTGCTGCCGATGAGGCCGAGCCCAGCAATGCTGACATCTGCGACGCAGCGGCAGAAGAAGCCGCGGCATAGGACGACGAGGCTTGATCGAGAACTGCCTGGTAGTATGGCGCAGGGGTGCCATACATAGCAGTACTGGCAGCGTAGCTGGCAGAAGACAATGACGAAGACGCAGCTGAGACTGCTGCATCGTACTGAGAAGAAATGCTGTCCAACACGCTTTGAGCAGGTGATTTCTTTCCACGGGCTGCCGCTGAGGCCGAGCCTAGCATCGACGACATCTGCGTGGCAGCAACGGATGAAGCGGAAGCATAGGAAGACGAAGCTTGGTCGAGAACACTTTGATAGTACGGTGCAGGGGTACCATAAACGGCGGTGCTGGCAGCATATGAAGCTGATGACAGCGAGGACGACGCGGCCTCGACAGCATTTGAATATGCTTCCAAGGCTTGATCCAAATAGCCTTGCGCTGGCGTACCTGCCGAATTGAGCGATGAACGGGCAGATTCAAGGCTGGCGGCAGCCGCAGAGGAAGCTGCTGAATATTGAGAGGCTGCAGCATCATAGAGGCTCTGATATGCCGGAACCGGAGTTCCGTACATCGCAGCTGAAGCGGCGCTTGACATACTACTCAAAACAGGGGTGGGAGATCCGTAGATGGCGCCTGAGGCAGTACTGACGAAATTGTCATACTGTTCATATGCCATGCCCATAGCAGCGTAGTAGTTCTTCCGGGCTTCCTGCAGATATTTCTGATGAGCCGGGGCGGGTGTAGCACCAACGGCGATTTTGGCCTTGGAATATTGAGCAGAGGCAGCAGCCAAGGAGTCCCGCAAGACCGAAGACGCAAGAGATGTTACAGACTCGAGCGGGTTTGTGGTAGGATAGGCGCTGGAAGCTCCTTGACTCAACGAGGAGTATTGGCCCGAAGCTGCGCTAGAAGCAGAACCAAGTCTGCTGTTCGCAGCGTCAGTTGCATCTGCATAAGCTGACTGGATAGAGGAGAGAAGTTGTTCGTGAGCCGGCTTCGGGGTACCGGAGATTTGCTGAGAGGCCGCAGACATGGCTGCGCTGTACTGTTCTCCTGCTTTGTTCATGGCATCGGTATACAAGGAATTTGCTTGTCCGAGTATTGAGTCGGTGATGGGAGATGGTGTACCGTAGATGACTGAGCTCGCGGCTGCAACGGCTTGATCGTATTTGTCGGATGCCACACTGGCAATGCTTTCAACAGTTCCTTGTTGCGTGCCATATATGGCGCTGGACGCTGCGGCTAGGGCGCTGGAATAACGTGCGCTTGCAACAGACGTGGCACTTTCAACAGTCCCTTGAGTGGTTCCGTATATGGCTTCAGATACTGCTCGGGTAACCTCAGCATATCGGTCACCTGCGTCATTCACAACACTCTGAACTCTTTCGGAGAAGCTCGATGCTGTGTTGTCATCAAAGACATCATCCAAGATGGGCGTGGTGCCCTTGACCTTCTGTGCCATGGCACCTGCAAAGACTTTAGACACTTTGGTGGTGGCTGAGTCTGCCGCCGATGAAGCGGAGCTAGCAATGTCTTCCACCTCCAAACTGGCGGAAGAAAGCATATCAGTGGAAGGGGTAGTAACAGGTTCCACAACTGAGGATGCATAGCTCGAAGCAGAGCCAGCTGTGTCTGCTCCCTTGATGCTAGCGGAGGAGACTGCTTTCGACGAAGGAACAGAAACAGATTCCACAATTGACGAGGCGGAGCTTGAAACGACGCTGGATGCTGAACCGGCTGACTTGGAGGCTGCTTCACTCAGGCTGGAAGCAGACTCTTTCAGTAGAGATGTTAGAGATTCAGCACCGTTGGCGCCCGTGCCAATGATGGAAGAAGCAGATTCGTAGGCATGTCCGGCGGCAGAGCTGGCTGATGATGCTGCGGAGTTGACAGAGTCATAGCCCGGGACAGCACCTACCGCAGAAGATGCAGAAGAAAGCGCCGCATCCGCATATTGACTGGCCTGTGAGGTAACCGATTCCACAGTGCCTGTGGTGGTTCCGACGACTGCAGACGAAGCAGATGAAATGCCATCTGCAACGGCCTCGGTCGCCTGAGACAAGGCAGAGCTAGCTGATCCCACGCCCTGGGAAGGAAGACCTTGCAATTCGGAAGCCAGGCTGAATGCTGCCGATACAGCTTCCGCGGGCATGCTCTTTGTTTCAAAGTCATCGGTCGCGTCTCGAGCGCGTAACTTCCATTGTGCGACACTCTTGAGTCGGACCAGTTCTTTTGCGGCATCCTCTGTGATAGCCATACTCTCTTCCATAATCTGTCGAGCGGCAGCAATTACTTTGTCCGCTTCTGGACTTTCCATGGCGACGTTCTGGACTTCCTGCTTCCATTCATTAAGTTGCCTCCGAACTGCATGGAATTTCTCCCAGTGTTTATGGGTGACTCCTTCCATCCAAGCCCAGCGCATGCCGACTTCCTGGAGTCCGAGATCTTTGATGCCGTCCAGTACCTCCAACGTCGACGCAGAAGTGGCAGCCAGTCGTTGGATGAGACCCTTCTCAAAGTTCTGAGCCCAGTCACGTACCTTTTGTGCACGGTCCTTGATCTCAGCACCAGATGCCCTGATTGTGCCAAGTATCTCTTCTGCCGACTTCTTTGTCTCCTCGGAACTTGCCTCCTCAGGGAGCGAACCGACGACAGATCTGATCTTCAACTTGACATTGTCAATCTCATTTTCGATCGTCTTTTCCAGGGCAGTGGCCAATCCCCGACCAACGCCGTCGATGTCGCTCTTGGCAAGGCTATCAACGATAGAAGCCACCCTCTCACGAAGATCGTCACTCCCCGTGTCGGCTGCGGCCGCAAACTTCTTCTGCCAGATTTCGAGATCTTCGGAGATCTGTTCCTCGGTAGCCCATTTGGGCTCTGCTTTGGCGGATGCCGACGCTGCTGATTCTGATGCTACAGTGCCTGTGGCTGCCGGAGTTGATGCTTCGTCCGTGTCGAACATGGCATACACATCGTCCAAGACCGAGGATGCAATTGGGGTGGTTGAAGCAGCTGAAGCTGTAGTGCTCTTGTCAACGACATCCATAGCTGCTTTCAATTTTCGAGACTCTCGATATTTGGTAACTCTTTCATTGATCATGACCAATTGTGGTCTGACATTGTCAATATAAAGGCCCTTCACGAAAGGCCAGAAAGTGCCGTCCACGAAAATGACCAAGTCGGCCCAAGCATGGCAAGCCACGGGGTATGCGGTAGTGGCGACGAAGAGCTGGGTGGAATTGTAGGCGGATTGAACATATGGACGAGACTGTTTGACGGAAGGAAGAACATATTGCTGGTATAGATGACCTGCGTTCTCGCGGCCCGAGGTGTAATAGGGACCAGCCACCGTTGCAACCTTGTCGACATGTGGAGCAAGGTTGGCTTCATATATCTTGGCCGCGTTTCCTTGGACCAGGTTGAGCTGTGGCACAACGGACTTGTCCCATTGAGCTTGTAGATGTTTCTTTGCAGATTCAAGCTGAGGTGACGCATACTTGTCGTAATTCAGCTGAGTGAATTTCGATATAGGTCTGACCAGCCTCCTGTTGGCCAGGTCGGCATACGGTTGTGCTTTGGCCACGTATGGGGCTGCGTAGTCATCGTAGTAAGGTTGAAGATGCGGTTGAGCATAGGACTTCACACTTAGGTATGTGTGACATATTTGTGGAGAGGTTTCGGTGAGTTTGGCAGGCGTCGAAGGACATCGGAAGATGACTGTGAAAAGAACATACCAGGTGGTGAGCCTGCATGATGGTTAGATGCGTGTCGACTGTGATTAGTGCTTCAACTTACCTGGCTAGGTTGTTGAACAGCCAGAAAGTCCAACTCTGGCGGCGATGACGAGATCGCCGTACGACAGGGCCTACTGCATGGCCATTGGGTCTGTCCTTGACACTCTCTATGGGCTTGCCATTGACGGGCTTCCCATTCTCAACCACTGCCATAACGGCGGTTGGTGGATGTGTGTGGTTTAGCAGCTAATCAGGGAAATCTCGAGGCTCGATACGCTTAGCAGGTACGGAGGTCCCAAGTAGCCTGGAATCAATGGCCGAGCTTGAAGGGAGCTGTCCAGGTGGAATGGACTCTCAACGTATTACTTCCCAATTTGAAGGAAGGAGTCGGAGAATGATGGTGAATTTACACCAGATACGGTGGGAGATAGAGGTAGGTTTTTCTGAGAGGTGCAGTTTGGATAGGCGAGCGTCAGTGGTGGAGGTGTCGCAGGATTTCGGGGAAGACGAGAAGCTCAAACAAGTGAAACGGCACCCAGTTGCGTCACTGCAGCCACAACCAAAGCCCAAAAAGCTGGGACGGTGGCCAGTGATAGGATGACGGGACTGATAAGCGGCCAGAAGAACACTTGGTGGCTGAGAAGGTTCCTCTCCAGGGCTGCCTACAAGATCGGCAAACAGGATCTACGATCTGGGTGCACATGAAAACAACAAGCAAGATTTCGAATGATATAAAATAAGGGCCATTTGGTGCGCGTTGACTTCATCTTCTTGTTTGCGAGGGTTTCACGATAGGAAGTGATTGCCGCCTGTGGTGCCTGCGCTCTGTGGCTCTGCCTGCGCCATACCAAGGTATCTGCACGTGACTGCGCTCCCCCCATTCTTTTTCGCAGGGGCGGCCCTGGCCTGGGGAACAAACCTGTAAAGCCACACTGCCCATCGTTATATTCGTTTCAGCATATTGTCACCACTTCACTGCGTGACCATCATCATCATTGCACCTTCCTACAATCAACCCATTGACATACACCTACTCACCTC
>Ga0115854_10145_pt1 | contig 15447 bp, 9 predicted proteins | sample InSIn2SAF170_FD_83868 | JGI IMG/M metagenome (GOLD analysis project Ga0115854, IMG submission 83868)
GTAGGGTTAAACATGAGAATGGTGTGCCTCAAATAACTGTGTAGACCACCTATATACTTCAGCAAAGTTTCAGGTGAGTCTAGAGAAATGCCTAGAATTAAAGCTCTTTTTCTAAATTCCTAGGTATAGCTTTGTACACTTTGCCCTTTTAACTGGCAAAGAGTTTTCCAACTCATCATTGCTTGCTGCATATAAGCTAGTGGATAGAATTGTTTTTTAATGGCAGAAACAAATTCACTCCAGGTAGAAAGAATTTTACCATGCTTCTTCAAATCAGCTTGTGTCTTGCCTTCCCACCACACTAGGGTAGTTCCTTCAAGGCGAAGGCTGGCCAGCAGAATCTTTCTCCTTTCTGAATCGATGTTCTACACCCTGCAATATAAATCAATTTGTCTAATCCAATTATCTAGCTTTTTTGCATTTAATTCTCCATCATATATTGGAAAATCAAATTTTACATCTAATTTAATCAAAGGGCTAGAAGGAGATGTTGATATAGGAGGCTCTTTCCCTTTTCCTTTGCCTTCTGAATGGCCATCTAGAAGAGGTTCCTTTGTTCCTTTGTCTAGTTTGGAGGTTGAAGTATCTTCAACTCGACCTTTCTTAAATTCTCTCTACATCTCTTCTACCATGGCTCTCATGGTCATGAAACTGTCCATAAACTGAGAGTCTGATTCCAAGGGAATTTCTTCTGCCATTTTCCTCCTAAGATAGACTCTTCCTATTTCTGGGTTAGTCTCAACCAGTTCTCCTTCTCCTAATTTGAGCTTTAACCTAGTTAGCATTCAACAATCCAACACAAGCTTGTCTAACCTTAGCAAACCTAAAACTTTGATACCACTTGATCTGATAATGATCTTAGACAATTATTAAGGTATTACAGACTCATGTGCATGGATTTTACTATGTTATTTTATGCAATGGATCGATAAGATTATGAAATACATAGGCAATGAAGCAGTCAAAGAAACATAACAGACAACACACTTAAACACATCAAGTTTAATAAGGAGTTCACCCAACACTCCTGGGCTACATCTCCTGGTCTAGCCTTTAGTGGTGACCTCTCTATTATGTCTTCAAAATAGAATTTTACAATAGTGAGCTCAATTTGAGCCTCACACAATAGATACAAAACAATAAGGCTTTACTTGGATCCCCCAAGTCTCTTCTCAGTACATAGACTCTCCTCACTAACTCTCTGTTTATGTTACTCTGTCTCAGCACTGCCTATTTCTGTTTGCTCTCTGTCTGTGGCTTTAAAGCCAATTTGTGATATGTGTTCATTTCACCTTCTCAGGCTCTCTGGCTTCTCGACCTCTGTCCACTCAGATCCCTTTCTGAGCGTTAACAATCATTACTAAACACTTCCAGAGATGGTGGCCACCTGTACTATAACAAAATGGTCATCGGGCCTTTGAAACCCTTTGAAATCGTCGTTCTATATTTACACAGAGAAATACATTCAAACACAGGAAAAGCCCACCAAACATTGTCTATTGGACTTCAAATATCCATAAATCTGTCTTATACTCCTATTGGGTCCGCTTGTATACCAACATCGCATCTCCACTGTTGATCTGGGAGATCTAGATCCAACGACTGTGGTTCATTTCGAATGCCCCTTTCGTACGGGGGTTAACCGCTTGATAAGGGTGGTTTTCTCTCTCCTCATCTTGGACACATGGCAGCCATTATATGGGATCAAGTGGAGCCCGACCCAAACCATTTACTGCCTTTGGCTCTCCCGAAATCCTACCTATTTTGTGATTTCCCTTTTATATTGAAAAATACATTAAAACGTGAAATCCCGCTCATATTGGACTTGAAATAGTATTCAATAGTGTTAATAAACCCTTTCAGGTCCGTAATATCGCATTGGCCCTTTATCCCTTGTATTTCATTTATTTAACGAAAATTGCAATTTACATTGAAAAAGTCCTTTTATCGGACTTGAAATTATATCAAATCTCGTTTATAAGGTTATCAGGTCCAGTTATCGCAAGCCATATGTATATTGGCCCCGGTCCTCTGTAACCACCGATTGCGATATCGCGATTCAACTTGGGTCGTCGATTTGCATGCTTGATCGACAGTCCTCGTTGACCTCGCTGATCACTGTCGTGTATTCCTTGTGGTCTCTGCCAATAGCCTACCTTTGCCACTGTCGATTGCGATTCGTCGATTGGATCTGGACCGTTGATCAGCCAGATCTAACGACTCCAATTCAAAGTTACTTCAAACCACCGATACTTTGTTTTTCAATGATTTCTCTTTGTTTTTGCCTCCCAATAGTGTTATCCACCTTCTTTAAAGGTTTTTCTTATGCGACAGTTTTGAATGTTTAGAAGATTTTGAAGACTTAGAGGTTTTCTAGGATCCATTTAGATTAGGAAGATATTCTGGTTCTTTATAATCTTCTTCTTCCAAAGGAGTAGACCGATTTCTAATTGATAACAAGATGTGTTCTTTCTGTGAAGCAGAGACCCCAACTTCTGCCAGAATTTGAGATAGTTCTTTGAATAACATCACACTTCTTGGCATTTCCCTTCTAGCTAGAAATTCTTGTCAACACCTGGATTAAGAGCAGGGGTCCTTTTAGCACCTAAAAAACTCAAAAGATCAATTGCAGTAAAAAGAACAAACCAAGATTGTAAACTAAAAAAATCACACTTGAGGAAATTAAATAACCTCTATTGCAAAAAAAAATGTAACACACTTTGCATTGAAAGAAATTAGTCATTAAAAACTCAATTGCAGTAAATCAAGCATCACACTTTTTAGAAAGAAAAATTACTCATAAAAACTAAGTTGCAGTAAAAGAAACAAATCAGGCATCACACTTTGTAGTAAAGGAAATCACTCATTTGCAGAAAGGAAGACCTCGCCTGTGAGCTCTCTAGGAATGTTGTCCAGTATGCTTCAACAAGCAAGGGGAATCTCATTAATCTAGAAATTCAATTGCGAAGGAAAGGGAAAATCATGAAAAATCGTTGAGGCCTTATCCTACAATGCCTCCCCAACAATGGCGCCAAAATGTCGGGTTGTATAAATGCAAGATTTAAACCAACATTTAATTTGTCAATCTGGGTAAGTAAACTTAGAGGCATAGCACAATATATGCCAGAATACAACCTCAGGGATCTGTCAAATAAAAACCAAGATTTTGCAAGAAATTCGAAAGAAGCTTCATTTAGGAAAAAGGAACAAGACTCTTGAAAAAGCACTCTAGGAATCTACTTATGGCTCCTATTCTAGGTTCAGTTGACTCCTGTAGTAAGTCTTCCTCAGTTGACCAAGGGACAAAGGAATGTAGGCCTGTTCAAAATAATGTGATTCAGAAATAAAAAATGCAAAACCTCTTAAAAAATACTGCTATGTTGCAAGCATGAAACTAGAAGTCACACAACAATTTCATTCCAACTAATCTAAGAAAAGAATCAAGATAATAATGCACTGCTTCTCTTAAAACAAGTCAGTACTTTAGTTGTAAGAGAAATAAGAAATAAGAACCAATATATAATTCGTGTTGTTTACCTTGACCTTATTAAATACTTCCTTATAATATATGCAACATTTAATTATAATAAAGAATTCTGTGAGCCTTTTGTCAACAAGATTCATAATATTTCCTTATGTTGATCCTGGCATTTGCTTGCAAAAGTGCATGAATAAATGTTTTTCGGCAAAAGTGTAGGAATCAATCTCATATAATATTCAAAGGCAATCATGAATACATGTTAAGTTCAGTTAACCAGAATTCTTGCTCATCAATTATTTCACCACTGCATTCTGGAAATAAACTTTGTTATGCAACAATGAGATTAGGGTAAATCTTTGTAATAATAAATAAGAGATGCAGTTAAAAAATTCACCATTTACTTAGTTTAGCCTTTATGAAAATACATCCAAAAGCATTGATATTAAACTTAAATAACCATAGCAGTAAAATAAAGTTTTTGGAATGAAATTGAAAATTAAATGACTGAAAGAAGAGCTATGAAATGAAATTGCAGAACCAGAAATGCTCTAGTGTAGGCAGCGTGCTTGGACTGGCCGCGTGCTTGTATTGATCTTGTAGAAATGAAATCAATCATGTAAAGAAAAACTTATGTAAATTGAAATCAAATTCTTCTAAGCACTAACAAAGCAAAATGCAGCAAAATAGATTAAGAGGTTTGGGGAAATGGACTGGTTGGTGGGCCCAAACACCCAACTCATTTCCCTTGCAACAATTAAATCACAAGGTTAAAACATTTGGGAGAAACACGAACTCATAATCGAATTCCATGTAAATTCGTGTAAAAGTCTTATTACATAATTCATTTAATAATGCAGCGCTGCTTGAGTGGTCCCCTCCAGGGATCATCACACTGAGTGCGCAACTCCTCCCCTCCTACACAATCAGAATTGATACTCCATGCTACAAACAATGTGATTTACAAAGTATGATGTGCCATCCTCCTCACACCTACATAAATCCTCTCTTTTATATTGTTTTTAGATGATATTTTCCTTAGAAAATAACATGGGGATTGAATCTTGATTGATATTCATCAATAGAATATCAGTACAACCATTTACCTATTGAAGGAATGAAGATATGACATGAATTTCCCAAATCTGGCCATTTTCTGCAATTCTACAAAAATAAGTTTTTTTAACAAAATGCCTCCAAAGAACTTTGCGTATCTCCTTAACCATTACAAATTTAGGAAATCTAGCTTGTTATATTTGAAAAAATAACCTTTCTCAGAATTTTCTGCTTCAACTCCATTGCCTCAGAAATCGTGCCCTAAATTGACTGTTTGAAATCTGAGATCCTAAAATGATGGAAAAACAGTCTATTTTTATAAAATTGCCTCAAATACCGTTATGTAACGTTTAGACCATTACGAATTTTAGAAATCGGGTGGAGACTTAGTCAATTTTCTATACTAGGGCTAAAACCCATTTTCCAGAATTTCTTTATTCACATTCAACTGCACAGAAATCAAGGTGGAAATTGGCAGTCTAGAAACAACTACAAATTCGGCGCAGAGATATTAATTATTTCCTAAAAATAAATCTGTATGACCTGGGCATATCTCCGCTTATGTGGAAGTGTTCAAACTATATTTTGAAAAAAAACCCTCTTTCATATTTTCCTAGAAATGTATCAATGTATGAAAGCCCCAAATTGGTGTAGGCACAACTGGTGCATGAATTTTCTATGATACATGAAGGTGAATGCAGGACCAAGGCTTGTTGGCATATGCATATGAATGTCAAGGTCCATGCCAAGCTATCAAAACCAACAATATTAGTATCTTTGCATTGCTGGTGCAGGAATGTTGGTACAGGAATGTTAGTGCTTGCCACAAAAGATCTCAACATTAATGAAATTCTCATATTAAATATGTTTCAATTTATCAAAACAAGGAGAATTCATAAATCAATATCTGTTAGCTCTAAATGACTCTTAATAATGCGTAAAAAGAATAATAATCACTATACACACTTAGTATAGGTATAGAGTTATTCAACAAAAAGTGTGAAAAGTTGGAAAAAATGGAGGCTTAAGACTCCCCCACGCTGACCTTCTTGCATGTCCTCATGCAAGCCAAACCATAATATTATAAAACCATGGAGGAAGGCAGGGGGGATGTATGCTTCTCGATAAAAGGTGTCAGCAAAAATATCAACAAGGGAATATGAAGATATCGATATGTGATTGTTTTTAAAACATTCATTAAGTCTGCAACATTATTATTACTGTGCCAACTAAAACCATGTTATAGTCCCGATGAAGATATCAAATGTAGAAATGGTAAAATTGCAATGTAACAGATCAGGTAAAGGAAATCAATGCTTTGTACCAAACATTATGGAAAAATTGTACTATACCTTTATGATAAACATCACATACCTACTGTCGCGTTTTAAATGAATTGCCTGCTTGTCATATATTTCAGATCTCTTATTCCTCTGTAGAGTTTTACTAACACTTATGATAAAAAATCAAATCTTTGTTGAAATGGTGCAATTTCAAGAAAATTACCATAAGATTCTCGCACCTAATACAACAATCATGTACCTAGGTCACATAGTGCTTATTTAGAGGTAACCATAGTCAACACACATTGTTGTCCATCAACAACTGGTGGGTAATCACCACTGAGCAATTCATCACTCTAAATACCATAAAGAATTAAAGTGAGTTATGATACCAAAAAAGGGAAATAAAAATAGAACAAGATGGCACCTTCTTGGAACAATCAACAAACACTCTAAATGTTGTTGTCATCCAGATGCAAAAGTAAGTTTCTTCTTAGTCCAATACAAAGAATTACCTTCACTAAGGGTACCACATCATTAGAGATTCCTAATTTTTTTGGAAGATAGAACTCAAAGCATCATGCTCAAATTATCTTAAAACCATTGTCCAAGAAATAAAATGATGAGTTTTAGGGAAAGAGAAGGATAACCAAGTAAATACTAGTACACAATTAACTTTAATACCACAGACATGGTCCTGCTGCCTGCAGGTGTCTATAACCTTGACAAGGATGTCTTTTAACCCAACGAAATGCCTGTGTCCCACGTACTAGATATAGATTCAGAGTTATCTCATTTAATTTAAAAAATAAAAATTGGATGAAGATCACTGTCCTGGCTTAATAACCAGCTGATGGAAGTGCCACTCACAAGAAGTAACATGGATGAACAAGCCATCTCGTGATGAGACCTCCTGTCTTCCAGCTTTTCGGCTGAAAGCCATTACTCTGGCTTGGTGACCAGCAACAGTAATGTCGGGCATGTTAGGTCTCATGATCGTGGTAGGTCGGCTCATCACGAGACCTCCTATCCTCCCCTAAATATTTTTGTAAACTCTGATTATAATTAACTTCAAAAAGTTACTTAATAAGTGGGGAGGTAGATCTACTCCTTAAGAGTATAGGATGGCGTGAAAAGTTTTTTTTAATGACTAATCATTACTAGCTACTTCCTCTACCCTAAAGACTTATTAAAAATATCCCAAATAATGACTGAAAGATTCTTTAAGTTAATAATGCTAGTGTTCTCATGAATATCTTTTTATGATCTTTACAAGAGTGGTCCACCATAGGGGGCTCTCCAATAATACCTTCTAAGGGAAATTGAAAATATATATTTCAGATGACAACTTCATTTGAGTGGTTAATCATGGTTACTTTTTCAAAATCATGAGATATTAGAGTGAATCATGCTCAACAATATTTGTCACATATGTGTATGCTAACAATCGATGTGGATTAAAAGCAGTTTTAGTGGCTATGCTTTAAAAATCAAAGCCACAATTGCATTGTTGTAACAACTTTATTCATGGCATTTCTTTATTCTTCTACCCTACTCTACCCTAAGAAGTTGAAGACTCCCTTTTAAGTATAGGAGGACTTCCAGTGCAATCAAATGTGCAACAAGAGGATAATCATATCCATGTTCAAATTTGAAAAGCATATTCGAGAAAATACCAGAACGTGAGGTACCAGCTGCATTAACTGATGTGATGCTACAAATTTTTAAATGATAAGGGAGGGATGAATACTGATAGCCATCTGAAACCAAGATTCTATGGGATCCATATAGTCTTGGTAATTTGATTCATGGGCAACATTTGGTGCATCATGCAAATCCTCTAATTTTCTTTGTTCCTCTAAAGTGCAGGCTAGATCAGGTTGGTGTTCTTCAATCTCTCCTCCCGATGGCTTCTCCTCATCAAGCATGATCCATAGCTTCTCAGTCTCCCTAGGAAGATATTATAGTTCTTCATGATCTTATTCTTCAAAAGGAGTAGACTGATTTTTAATTGATGCCAAGATGTGTTCTTTCTTGAAGCAGAGACCCCAAATTTTTCCAAAATTTGAGATAGTTCTTTGAATAACATCACACTTCTTGGAATTTCTCTACTAGCTGGAAAGTATTGTTAGCACCTGTATTGAGAGCAGGGGTTATTTTGGCACCTGAAAAACTCAAAAAATCAATTGCAGTAAAAAGAACAAACCAAGATTGTAAACTAAACAAATCACACTTGTGGAAATTAAATAACCTCTATTGCAGAACAAAAGTAACACACTTTGCAATGAAAGAAATTGCTCATTAAAAACTCAATTGCAGTAAATCAAGCATCACAGTTTGTAGAAAGAAAAATTACTCATAAAAGCTAAGTTGCAGTAAAAGAAACAAATAAGGCATCACACTTTGCAGTGAAGGAAATCACTCATTTGCAAAAAGGAAAACCTGGCCTATGAGCTCCATGGGAATGTTGTCCAGTATGCTTCCACAAGCAAGGGAATCTCGTTAATCTATAAATACAATTGCAAAGGAAAGGGTAAGGCATGACAAATCATTGAGGCCTTATCCTACAACGCCTCCCCGACAACGACGCAAAAATGTCGAGTGGTATAAATGCAACATTTACACCAACATTTAATTTGTCAATTTGGGTAAGTAAACTTAGAGGCGTAGCACAATATATGCCAAAATACAACCTTATGGATCTGTCAAATAAAAACCAATCTTTTGTAAGAAATTCAAAAGAAGCATCATTCAAGAAAAAGGAACAACACTCTTGAAAACACACTACAGGAATCTACTTCTAGCTCCTCTTCTAGGTAGAGTTGACTCCTGAAGTAAGTCTTCTTGAGTTGTCTAGGGGATAAAGGAATGTAGGCCCGCTCAAAAGAATGTGATTCAGGAAATAAAGAATGCAAAAACTCTTAAAAATTACTGCTATGTTGCAAGCATGAAACTAGAAATCACACGACAACTTTATTCCAACTAATCTAAGAAAAGAATCAAGATAGTAATGTAGTGCTTGTCTTAAAGACAATTCAGTACTTTAGTTGTAAGAGAAATAAGCAATAAGAACCAATATATAATCCGTGTTGTTTACCCTGACCTTATTAAATACACTTCCTTATAATATATGCAACATTTAATTATAATGAAGAATTCTATGAGCATATTGTCAATAAGATTCACAATCTTTCCTTATGCTGATCCTAGCATTTGCTTGCAAAAGTGCAGGAATAAATGTTATTTTCCAAAAGTGCAGGAATTAGTCTCATATAATATTCAAAGGCAATCATGAATACATGTTAAGTTAAGTTAACCAAAATTCTTTCTCATCAATTATTTCACCACTGCGTTCTGGAAATAAACTTTGTTATGCAACAATGAGATTAGGGTAAATCTTTGAAATAATAAATAAGAGATGCAGTTAAAAAATTCACCATTTACTTAGTTTAGCCTTTATGAAAATACATCCAAAAGCATTGATATTAAACTTAAATAACCATAGCAGTAAAATAAAGTTTTTGGAATGAAATTGAAAATTAAATGACTGAAAGAAGAGCTATGAAATGAAATTGCAGAACCAGAAATGCACTAGTGCAGGCAGCGTGCTTGGACTGGTTGTGTGCTTGGACTGGCTGTGTGCTTGGACTGGTTGTGTGCTTGGACTGGCTGTGTGCTTGGACTGGTCATGTGCATGCATTGATCTTGCAGAAATGAAATCAATCATGAAAAAAAAAATTATGTAAATTGAAATCAAATGCTTCTAAGCACTATGCAAAGGAAAATGTAGCAAAATAAATTAAGAGGTTTAGGGAAATGGATTGGCTGGGGGGCCCAACCACCCAGCTTGTTTCCCTTGCAACAATTAAATCACAGCCTTAAAACATTTAGGAGAAACAAGAACTCATAATCAAATGACAAGTAAATTCGTATAAAAGTCCTGTTACAGGATTCGTTGAATAATGCAATGCTGCTCCAGTGGTCCCCTCCAGGGATCATCCCACTAAGTGCTACACAATTAGAATTGATCCTCAATGCTGCAAACAATGTGATTTACAAAGTACGATGTGCCATCCTCCTCACACCTACGTAACTCCTCTCTTTTATATTGTTTTTACATGATAGTTTCCTTAGCAAATAACATGGGGATTGAATCCCAACTAATATTCATCAATAGAATATCAGTACAAGCATTTACCTATTGAAGGAATGAATATTTGACATGAATTTCCCAAATCTAGCCGTTTTCTGCAATTCTGGAAAAATCGGTTTTTTTTTAACAAAATGCCTCCAAAGAACTCCACGTATCTCCTTAACCATTATGAATTTGGGAAAGTCGTTTGGAGGAAACCTAGGTTGTTATATTTTAAAAAATAACCTTTCTAAGAATTTTCTGATTCAACTATATTGTCTTGGAAATCATGCCCTAAACTGACTGTTTGAAATTTGAGATCCTAAAAATTATGGAAAAACAGTCTATTTTTATAAAACTGCCTCAAAGACCATTATGTAACTTTTACACCATTACGAATTTTAGAAATCAGTTTGAGGCTTAGTCAATTTTCTATACTAGGACCAAAAACCCATGTTCCAATATTTCTCTATTCACATTCAACTACATGGAAATCGAGGTGGAAGTTGGTAGTTTGGAAACTGTTGTGAATTCAGGGCAGAGACATTAATTATTTCCTAAACATAAATCCATACGATCTGGGCATATCTTAGCTTATGTGGAAGTGTTCAAACTATATTTTGAAAAAAAACCTCTTTCATATTTGCCTAGAAATGTATCAATGTTTGAAAGCCCCAAATTGGTGCAGGCATGTTGGTGTAGGCACAACTGGTGCAGTGATGTTGGTGCAGGCACCACTGGTGCAAGAATGTTGTATGATACATGAAGGTGAATGCAGGACCAAAGCTTGTTGGCATATGCATATGAATGTCGAGGTCCATGCCAAGCTATCAAAACCAACAACATTAGTATCTTTGCAATGCTGGTATAGGAACTACTGGTGCAAGAATGTTGGTACAATAACTGCTATTACATGAATGTCAGCACATGCTACAAATAGCCTAATAGTAATGACATTCTCATATTAAATACTTTTCAATTTAGCAAAACAAGGAGAATTCATAAATCAATAACTGTTAGCTCTAAATGCCTCTTAATAATGCGTAAAAATAATAATAATGACTATAAACACTTAGTACAGGTATAGAGTTATTCAGAAAAAAGTGTGAAAATCTGGACGAAACAGAGGCTCAACACTCCCCCACGTTGACCTTCTTTCATGTCCTCATGCAAGCCAAACCATAAGATTATAAAACCATGGAAGAAGGCACGAGGAATGTATGCTTCTTGATAAAAAGTGTCAGCAAAAATATCAACAAGGGAATATGAAGATATCCGGTATGCCATCATTTTTAAAACATTCATTAAGTCTGCAACATTATTATTACTCTGCCAACTAAAACCATGTTACAGTCCTAATGAAGATATCAAGTGTAGAAATGGTAAAATTGCAATGTAACATATCAGGTACATGCAATTAATGCTTTGTACCAAACATTATGGAAAAAGTTTATTGCACCTTTATGATAGACATCACATACATGCTATCCCGTTTCAAATGAATTCCCTGCTTGTCATATATTTTAGATCTCTTATTCTTGTCTAGAGTTTTATTAGCACTTATGATAAAAAATCAAATCCTTGTTGAAAAGGTGCAATTTCAAGAAAATTACCATAAGATTCCTCCACCTAATACAACAAACCTATACCTAGGTCACATAGTGCTTATTTAGAGGCAACCACACTCAACACACATTGTTGTACATCAAACAATGGTGAGTAATCATCGTAGAGCAATTCATCACTCTAAATACCATAAAGAATTAAAGTGAGTTATGATACCAGAAAAGGGAAATAAAAATAGAACAAGATGACACCTTCCTGGACCAATCAACAAACACTCTAAATTTTACTGTCATCCAGATGCAAAAGTAAGTTTCTTCTTAATCCAGTTCAAAGAATTACCTTCACTAAGGATACCACATCATTAAAGATTCCTAAATTTTGGAAGATAGAACTCAAAGCATAATGCTCAAATCATCTTAAAACCATTGTCCAAGAAATAAAATAATGAGTTTTAGGGAAAGAGAAGGATAATCGAGTAAATCTTATTATGGAATTAACTTTAATACCATAGACATGGCCCTGCTGCATGCAGGTGTCTATAACCTCGACAAGGATGGGTTTTAACCCAACGAAATGCCTCTGTCCCACTTACTAGATATAGATTCAAAGTTATCTTATTTAATTAAAAAAAATTAGATGAATACCACTGTCCTCGCTTGGTAACCAGTTGATGGCAGTGCCACTCACAAGAAGTAATATTGATGAACATGCTTGGTCGTGATAAGGCCTCATGTCTTCCATCTTTTCAGCTGAAAGCCATTACTTTGGCTTGGTGACTAGCAACAGTAATGTCGTGCATGTTAGGTCTCATGATCATGGTAGGTCGGCTCATCATGAGACCTCCTATCCTCCCCTAAATATTTTAGTAAACTCTAATTGTAATTAACTTTAAAAAGTTACTTAATAAGTGGGGAGGTAGATCTACTCCTTAAGAGTATGGGATGGCATGAAAAGTTTTTTTTAATGACTAATCTTTACTAGCTACTTCCTCTACCCTAAAAACTTACTAAAAATATCCCAAATAATGACTGAAAGATTCTTTAAGTTAATAATGCTAGTGTTCTCATGAATAAATTTTTATGATCTTTACAAGAGTGGTCCACCATAGGGGGCTCTCCAATAATACCTTCTAAGGGAAACTGAAAATATATATCTCAGATGACAACTTCATTAGTGTGGTTAATCATGGTTACTTTTTCAAAATCATGAGATATTAGTATGAATCATACCCAACAAGATTTGTCACAAATGTGTATCCTAACAATCGATGTAGATTAAAAGCAGTTTCAATGGCTATACTTTAAAAATCAAAACCCCAATTGCATTGTTGTAACAACTTTATTCATGGCATTTCTTTATTATTCTACCCTACTCTACCCTAAGATGTGGAAGACTCCCTTTTAAGTATAGGAGGACTTTTAGTGCAACCAAGTAAGCAACAAGAGGATAATCATATTCATGTTCAAATTTGAAAAACATATTCGAGAAAATTCCAGAACATGAGGTACTAGCTACATTAACTGATGTGATGCTACAAATTGTTGAATGATAAGGGAGGGATGAATACTGAAAGTCATCTGGATACAAGATTCTATGGGATCCATATACTCTTGGTCATTTGGAACATCTGATGCATCATGCAAATCCTCCAATTTTCTTTGTTCATCCTCTAAAGTGTAGGCTGGATCAGGTTGGTGTTCTTCAATCTTTGATTCTAATGGCTTCTCCTCATCAAGCATGATCCATAACTTCTCGGTCTCCCTAGGAAGATATTCTGGTTCTTCATGATCTTATTCTTCCAGAGGAGTAGACCGATTTCTAATCTATACCAAGATGTGTTCTTTCTGTGAAGCATAAACCCCAACTTCTGCCAGAATTTGAGATAGTTCTTTGAATAGAATCACACTTCCTAGAATTTCCCTACTAGCTAGAAAGTCTTGTCAACACCTGGATTGAGAGCGGGGGGTTCTTTTAGCACTTGAAAAACTCAAAAGCCCAATTGTAGTAAAAAGAACAATCAATGCGGATTAAAAGCAGTTTCAGTGGCTATGCTTTAAAAATCAAAACCCCAATTGCATTGTTGTAACACCTTTATTCATGGCATTTCTTTTTCTTCTACCCTACTCTACCCTAAGAAGCTGAATACTCCCATTTAAGTATAGGAGGACTTCCAGTGTAACCAAGTGCGCAACAAGAGGATAATCATATTCATGTTCAAATTTGAAAAGCATATTCGAGAAAATACCAGAACATGAGGTACTAGCTGCATTAACTGGTGTGATGCTACAAATCGCTGAATGATAAGGGAGGTATGAATACTGACAGTCATCTGAAACCAATGTTCTATGGGATCTATATACTCTTGGTCATTTGATTCATGGGCAACATCTGGTGCATCATGCAAATCCTCCAATTTTCTTTGTTCATCCTCTAAAGTGCAGGCTGGATCAGGTTGGTGTTCTTCAATCTCTGCTTCTGATGGATTCTCCTCATCAAGCATGATCCATAGCTTCTTGATATCCCTAAGAAGATATTATAGTTCTTCATGATCTTATTCTTCAAGAGGAGTAGACCGATTTCTAATTTATGCCTAGATGTGTTTTTTCTATGAAGCATAGACCCCAACTTCTGCCAAAATTTAAGATAGTTCTTTAAATAGCATCACACTTCCTAGAATTTCCCTGTTAGTTGGAAAGTCTTGTCAGCACTTGGATTGAGAGCGGGGGTTCTTTGAGCACCTGAAATACTCAAAAGATCGATTGTAGGAAAAATAACAAACCAAGATTGTAAACTAAACAAATCACACTTGTGGAAATTAAATAACCTCTATTGCAGAAAGAAAGGAACACACTTTGTAGTGAAAGAAATTGCTCATAAAAAACTCAATCATAGTAAATCAAGCATCACACTTTGTAGAAAGAAAAATTACTCATAAACACTAAATTGCAGTAAAAGAAACAAATCAGGCATCACACTTTGCAGTAAAGGAAATCACTCATTTGTAGAAAGGAAAACCTCGCCTATGAGCTCTCTAGAAATGTTGTCCAGTATGCTTTAACAAGCAAGGGGAATCTCATTAATATAGAAATTCAATTGCAAAGGAAAGGGAAAATCATGACAAATCATTGAGGACTTATCCTGCAACGCCTCCCCGACAACAACACCAAAATTTTGGGTGGTATAAATGCAAGATTTACACCAATATTTAATTTGTCAATCCAGGTAAGTAAACTTAGAGGCATAGCACAATATATGCCAGAATACGACCTCAGGGATCTGGCAAATAAAAACCAAGGTTTTGCAAGAAATTCAAAAAGAAGCATCATTCAGGTAAAAGGAACAAGACTCTTCAAAATACACTCCAGGAATCTACTTCTAGCTCCTCTTCTGGGTTGAGTTGACTCCTGCAGTAAGTCTTCCTCAGTTGTCCAGGGGACAAACAAATGTAGGCCCGTTCAAAAGAATGTGATTCAAGAAATAAAGAATGTAAAATCTCTTAAAAATTATTGCTATGTTGCAAGCATGAAACTAGAAATCACACGAAAACTTCATTCCAACTAATCTTTGAAAAGAATCAAGATAATAATGCACTGCTTCTCTTAAAGGAAATTCAATACTTTAGTTGTAAGAGAAATAAGCAATAAGAACCAATATATAATTCATGTTATTTACCTTGATCTTATTAAATACTTCCTGATAATATATGCAACATTAAATTATAATGAAGAATTCTGTGAGCATTTTGTCAACAAGATTCACAATATTTCCTTATGTTGATCTTGGCATTTGCTTGCAAAAGTGCAAGAATAATTGTTTTTCTGCAAAAGTGTTTATGAGTAATTTTTCTTTCTACAAAGTGTGATGCTTGATTTACTATGATTGAGTTTTTTATGAGCAATTTCTTTCACTACAAAGTGTGTTCCTTTCTTTCT
>Ga0115854_10146_pt1 | contig 15426 bp, 11 predicted proteins | sample InSIn2SAF170_FD_83868 | JGI IMG/M metagenome (GOLD analysis project Ga0115854, IMG submission 83868)
GTATAGTAATAGTGTATTAGGCTAGAGCACTGTATATACTTGGTCGCGCGTTAGTATATACTGTAAACTATACCGGTCCTTATCCTTCGAGGAACGAGACTATAGTCTCGATACGAGGAACTCTTAACCTAGATTAGTTGTTATATCTTATTCTAGCTGTTTAACCTACTATTACTATTTTAGGATTCGTTATATCGATATAGTTGTATAATATACCGATCGATAAAGGTTTCGGTATTATCTCTATTCTATCTGAATTTAAAGCGTCTAGCGGTAGTATAATTAAGGGTGCTGCCCTATCTAGAAAATTACAGTAACCTATAAGACTCGAAATTATTCCTATCTAGATCGGTATCTTTAAAGAAAACTTATACGTAGAGATAATATACCGTTAGACTATACTAATTTAGTATATTCTTACTAGAGCTTCTCGCCTATAAGGTATAGTAAGATTACGCCCTAGATAAGAATATTTATAATAACAATTCTCTCGACCATGATTATGTTGAGTTAATACCTATATACGTATATACTTAAGAGCTACGGAGCTCTAATAGTACGAGTTAAGAAGGACGATAATCGCTAAGATACCTCTTAAGACGCTGATTAAAGTATAATAGTTAGTGAAATATCGATACTGTATTTAGTAGATAGTACGCTTAATTACTACGTCTAATTTATATATATAATCGGATTGGAATATAAATAATGATCCACGCCCTGGTCACACTACTAATATATATATACCTACTCACTTAAAAATATTATCCTTGAACTATTATAGATAATGTGTATTGTTCTACGTTGAACTTACGAGTGACTAGTACCTATATATATACGTATATTATGAGCAGTAAGACGATGCCGATCGAGGAGAGGATAAAAAGTCACAACATAAGTCCAATCAGGCACCGTCCAGACCCAGCCAAGACCGCCCGTCTTATATCCATACAGTACAGTACATATACGTACATTGAATTCCACATCTTTACTACGTACGTATGTATTATCTCCATCTGAACGCTGGACGTTGATCCCACCACTCACCCGTCAGGCTGTGGGTATACAAATTATATCTACATGTACTTGCGCACGTATGTATATAATAACATGTACGTATAAAACATCCATCTCAATTTGCGATACATACTAACTAACCATGGTTCAAGTTCATGGAGGGGTTTTAGAAGACTCGCTCGCGCAGGGGTAGAAAATTACTGAACGTACAAATAAACATGTTAACGTACAGGGAATGTGTGATTGGACACGTACATACGTACGTACGTAAGCTGCGTGTTTTTAATTATCTGGATCGTTGTGTGCGAAGCTGAGGATATCAGTCCAGTCCATTAACAACGAACTCCTGGTTGTGCTCAAATCTTTATACGTACTTGGACTGTAAGTACCTACGTATGTAAGTACGTAGCCTCGGACAAGAAAGAGTTCAAACAATTTAACGCTCCTTCGTGATGTAAGTAAGACATGCACGATGAGCAACGTGCTTAATAAGTACTTAGGTACGTACGTAGCCTCCATTGTTCCATCAAGCAGCAAGTATCAGACATAAAGCATAAAGCACAGAACCAGCCGTTCGTTCCATAATCATCATCAACACCTAGGTAAAGAGTTCCTCGTATCGAGACTATAGTCTCGTTCCTCGAAGGATAAGGACCGGTATAGTTTACAGTATATACTAACGCGCGACCAAGTATATACAGTGCTCTAGCCTAATACACTATTACTATACTAATAGCGTAAGTAGCTCCTAACCAGGCTGATATTAGGGGAACAGCGAAATACTCGAATATATAAGCTAAGGGGGGTAAAGCATCATATATATAAGGTATTATATCTCCACTTTAAAGTATACTTAAGTTAACCACTATATATATATTACAATAACCACCGACAAGAAGGATACTAGTAGTATTGATCTACTATAAGCCCTAGTATCTCCCTCTTTTTACATTATACAGATTTACAGATTTCCGGAAGTTTTAAGCTTCCCCTAGGTCCTTCGTAGGGTTATAAGTCTAAAGTATAGCGTTATAGAATAAGTTCTGATAGAGGCTAAAGTAAATTTAGTTATTAGGATTAAAAGTCATCATCCTAAGACATTCCTTCGGGGTCTTCTATAAAAACATAGCACTAAGAGCGTAATTAAGCTTCACAGCGCTTACCCAAGCCGCATCATCCTGCTCAAGAGCGGTTAAATTGTAAGATACGATATATACGTCAACCGAGGCGTTAAGTATCCATATCTCGCTTGTAGATATTCGTCCTATTATATTACGAATATACGATTAACTTAGTACATCAAGTACGGCAGTAGACTTATTACTAAGGAGTAAGGTGTTATAACCGTATACTAATAGAAACTGTTCTTCACTAGGATATTGAGCCTTTCCCAGTTATAATATACTCTAGAAAGCGAATATTAAAGTGATAAGGAGATAAATTATATCGTCTATAGGTAACTAACTCCCTATCTTAGGGAAGCTAATACTATATTCGCCTACAAAATTAAGCGATACCGAAGCACTACTTAGACCGCCGTAGAAGCGTTTATAAGTAACAGACAGGCCTAGCGGTAGAGCAATAAAGAGTAGAATAATAAGTCGCTAGAGAATGCTAGTATAAGATGCTATAAAAGAACTAGTCGTTATTACTTAGTAGTTCTAAAGTCTTAAGCATCCGAATCGAGCCTCTAGAAGAAGGAAAATATAGGGTAGGATAGTCTAAGTATAGATATTTATAATACTAAGTAAGAAACTAATAACGACGATTTAGCCTATATAACGTAGACTCTAAGCAATTCTAAGTTAAAAGAGGAGTAGGCGCTATTACATTAACCCTAATCTAACGGAAGGTATAATAGTTTCTTTTATAAAGCAGTTAAGGTAGGCTTATATTATAAATAAGAAGAACGCTTAAAGTTTAATATTTTAACTCTCAGCCTTACTTAGTAAATAAGATCGGTAATAGCAGAATAGTTCGCTCGAGAAAGCTATAGCCTTATAATAATAGTCCAGAAATCAGCTACACTATTAAGCTTCCGCACTCGATCTATACATTTATAAACCTATAGAAGGAGGCTTAAGCCGCATTGGGGTGTCGCTTCGGCATTCAGAGCTAGGGTCTGCAGTCGTACGACGCACCCAATCGACACAATGTGGTGTGCAACAAGACTGCTAACTGAAGGTATCTGTCATCGCTATTGTTCACAAGAACGAAGTGAATCGACAGGAAATGATGAGACGCTTGCTGGAAACACAATGTATCAACGCCCGAGCATAATTGCCGACCCTTCTCTGCTATTACTCCGTAGTACGTTCACAAAGTGGGAGTGAGGCTATGCCAAGGCTGATCGATGACTCGCACTGGCTGGACGATTTCGCTCGCTGCCATTTGTTGCACAGGTCCTGCCGCTGTTCGTTTTCTGAACTGCTGTTATAAACATGTGATGTCAATATGAAGGTCGCAGGTTGTACCAGCACCTTGAATGCCTCTCAACGGACATACATCCGTCAAACAAAGTACGCCAGTTCGAGGACACCAATGTGTACTTGGTGTCACCTTCGACCCCGGACATGTGCATTTGCTTAGCCACTTGATACCCGGGATTCAGCGCCATTCTCCCAATTCGGAGATTATAGGGAACAGTACTACGTATGTACGTAGCTAAGTGTTATTTTCTGGTCAGTTGTCTACGTACCTATTCACATGTGTCTGATTTTTTAAAATCACACGTGACGGGCCATGGAGCGCGTTGAGGAGGAGAGCCTGTCTTGCTTGGCAAGTGGCATCGGGAATTTACCTAAGTAGGTACGGAGGCTCTGGAAGAAGGAGCAGGAGTCTACAGGTAGAGGAGTCGCAGCTACGTACGTACTTACTACATATTCGCAACTACTAGAGCATGAGACCAGTTAAATCTGACGATTTCACAACTTCATCATAATTACATACGTTCTGAGCTCTTGAGCTACCGTGCCTGTATATCTCTCTGTATCTATATCACACCAATGTGACGCTTTAAATGCTCGCTATGCAATACAAACAATATTAAATGTGTGGAATACCACCGTGAAACAGACATATCAACACTGTGTAATGATATCTAACAACACAAAATAATTGATCACCTTTGGGGTGCATAAAACTGGCCCCATTGACTCCACTGGCTCTGTAGTCTTTCTTGCGCTGGTCGTGGTCCATAACTTATCTGAGACTGGGGCCGTTGAAGAGGGTGTCTTTGCTGTGTTTGCTGTGCAATATATGTCGGCTGATACTCCTGCTGATGTTGCTGTTGCGGCTGACTATATCCGGCATAGGCATATCGCGGCTGATTGTCCTGTGCCTGAGGGTACTGGAAAGGATTGTTGGCCTGATACTGCTGCATTTGCAGTGCTCGAGACTCACGAGTCCGTTGGTCAATGGCAGCTTGAACCATCTGACCTTGAAGACCTTCCTTGATGTTACGCTTTTCCTGTTGTCGTGCCTCGATGGCTCCGATCAATCCCACCGACGGATCGGGGGTGCGACTAGGCTGGTTCATGTTTATCAGTGGACCACCAGTTATCCTTGCCACGTGTTCTTGCTCCCGTGCCGACAAATGATGTGAATAATCAATCGAGTTTGCAGAAGAATTGCGTGAGGTCGGTGTCCTTTTCTGCAGCCTGCGAGGCGATTTTTCAATCGGGGACTCGGGCCTTTGATCACCCTTGATCTGTTCAATCCTTCCGGATGAAAGAGTCCGTTGTGTCACATAGCCTTGAGGCCTCATTGCCATTGCCACCCGTTGTTGTACAAACTCTTCCGCTGACAACCCCTCAGGGCTTCCACTACCAGGCTGTGCTCCTGGCTGCCATGCCAAACTCTGAGTTCTTGAATGAGTGGGACGGTCTCTCGGACTCGACTTCTCCGGGGTTCGAGGTGCTTGAGGAGCAGAAGGGTTGAGTGGCGACTTTGGTCCAGTGGATAGCAATCCCAAGGAGTCGAAAGGAGAACGTCGTCCACTCGAGGAGTCGGATCGACCAATTGTTTCGAAAGGAGACCTTTGACCACTAGCAGTACCTGGTCGACTATTCTCTGGCGTCAACCGCTGAGTGACGCCAAAGTCAATATGTAAATTATTCTCAGGTGATATTTCTTGTGCTTGTGCTTGTACATTGGGATCGCCAACGGTTTTTCTTATTCCACCTCGAGCCCTTGGCAGTTGGTCGTAGTCAGGCGTTGAATCTCGATAGTAGGGCATAGATGCGTTTGCAGGGTTCGAAAGGGTTCGCTGATATCCTGATCGAGCGTCGTTGCCGTTGCCGTTGATGATTGTGCTATAGAGCAGTGGTTTCGGCTTGGTGTTGGTGCTGTCGATAGACGTTGAGGAAGGATTTGTTACCACTGCTGGTCGTTGAGTGTTAGTTAGAGTTTCATGTGCATCTGCAGGGGTCTCATTTACCCCACGACTCGGGCTTTGACTCGCCCCATTCTGACCACGCCATGCGTAAGCTGCGGCTGAAGCCGCTGCAGCTCCTTGCTCATGTTGTTGAGCTGCATTCTCCCGTTTTAACTCTTCCAAAACCCTAGGGTTGAGTTGTGCGAGTGTTGCATCAGACATACGACTCTTCTCCCTTCTCATCTCTGGTCTGTCCATGGGACGTTTCCTAGGCTGCTCGTTAGGCTGATGATTGAATTCAGGTGGTGCGACCACTGGTTGAACAGGCTTTCGCTGTATCAGATCCCCTTCAACGTCCTCTGGATAGATATGAGGTTGAATTTCACTATCAGAGCTGTTAGCACTTTCCATATACCCCACATCGTTAACGCGAGGTCGTAAAGGTTGACGCTGCTGTAGCGGCATTGGAGGCGGAAAATGTGAATTCTCAGGTGAAGTAGGCTCTTCAGACATCCTGGTCGGAGTGTACTCTCTCGTCATTGGTTGACGCATCTTTGGTGGCGAGATCTGTATGGTCTCGGATGCGGATCGGCTGTGGTAGTTGTGGGCGATTTGCGTTGGAGCGGTGTACGCCTTCCGTGGACTTTCAAACACAGCGTCTGTGGACTGATTGTGCTTGTGTGCGAACTGCAGTGGATGGGTAGACGAGCTCTCTGAGATGTTCATGCCTTCTCTGGAGTTTGCAGGTCTCACATTTTCGATGTTACTTGCTCGACCTTGACTCTGCATAGACATTCTTCGGGACACCGCATCTTTCAACTTCTTTCGCCATTCACGTTCGCTCCATTTGTCGCTTCCCTCGGTATGGATAAGTGTTGCAATATCAATAATATCGAGATATCCATATCTCCTCTCTCTTGGCATAGCAAACATAAGACTTCTCGTGTCAAGAGTATCTGGAACTAACCTGTTCGGTCGTCCATAGAGCGAGAATGTATCGTAGACTGGCATCAACCATCGAAGCATCATCTCAAAGCCGGCTACAGCAGGATGAACTTCTGGCATAACGAACACGAAACCTTCTGTTTTGGACTCAGGATTGGAATGAATCGTGATCTTCCCCTCTAGTTTGATAAGTGTCGACTCGTTGATCAGCAGCCTTGATTGAGGGTAGATGGCATAGGCTGAGTAGGCGTCTGTAATCGTAGCAATGGGTGTAGCTTTCTTAATCTTCTTCGTGTCGTAGAATTTGATGTCGCCCTTTGGCAATGCTGTCTTGTCGTAGGGTGACCGCTTGCTCAGCTTCTTCTGAGACTTCTGCCATTCCTTCTCGTCTGGAGGCTCAATTACACACCAACACCGCCTCCATGGCGTGCCTGCACCGAACCTTACTCGTGCCCAATCTTCAATCCGGAATTTGTTCTTGGTCATAATTTGGTTGATGCTGTTCAGGTGCTTTCCTTTACCGGCGATAAGGGAACCAGTGTACAATTCGTGTAGGGAAGCATTCTCGAACATAGCCAATCGAATCCCGGCGGTCCACTGCGTTAGCGAATGTAGAGAGTTGAAATGTAGCAGATACCTGTTCTTGCCTGCAGTTGATATCGAAAGAACGTTTTGCAGCGGTTGAACCTGATGATCTCGGGTTGGGAGGGTCTCAATCTGATCACCATTAGAAATGGAAGTCCAAAGGCCTCGGGCGGCACTAACCATTTTGATAGATGCGTCTGCGAGGTTGATAAAGGAGGGAGCCACTTCGCCATCTTGACCGGCTGCGTCGAGAGCTTCGGCGTCCCAGAAGGAAAGAATGGTGCCAACAAGCTGGGCGAAGCATTCTGTCCAAACTCGATTCAAATTCGGCTTTCCGCCTGGCAACTGTCAGTAGACCATACAGAAAGCGGGAAGTGCAAGCTGACTTGTGTCTAAATCATCGAGTTTCAGGAAATAACCTGACATGGTCAGCTTGGTTCAAAACACAAATCCATCTCTTTCATACCCTCTTGATACAGTTTATTCGCATGACTCGACAGATAACTACCAGTGCCATCAGTATGTATATCTAACAGTTGTGAGGTGTTCGTACGAGAAAACTGGCTTCAGTTCTTCAACTTCATCACTTCTAGCCGAACCGATGGTAGGCGGAGTGTAAATCATCGAATTTGGTCTTGGAGCGGAAGAACCAGCACGCATGCCATTCGAGTCCGGTACCAAGTTCCCCGTTGACTCTCTGACCGCGGTAGAAACATTTTTCTGCTCTACTCCCTCATCCACACTCTCGGTGACTGCTCTGTTGTAGGAATTCGGAGAAGACGCTGTAGGAGGGAAGGCAGCGGCCTTGAAACTTGCCGACAAGTTTCGTAGACGACCCATCGTGTAGGATTAGGATAAAGTGGTTGTATATGAACGACTTTTGAATAGTGAATGACTTCAAGACACCAGCTTGAGTACCGCAGGCGCGACCTGGATCTGGTGTCCCTTCAAGTGGGATGTACGTGGGCAAACTAAAGATTATTAGTGGTGTCAAAACACCATGAAATCATCGAGGTTGTGTGGCGCAGCAGTAGTACACAAATTTCCGAATCGAGGTAACACGTCTCGATGATAGTAATTCGACGAGGTAGTGAGCGTGCGAGGTCATGAAACGAGAGCGACGACAGTAAGGATTAGACAGAAAGTGCAATCAACGAATGCAATATCCGAGTCCCGAGAATGAAGCGACCTTATTAGGACATCATGAGCCATGAAGTGTCCCAGTTTGGATAGGTTACAGATACGAATCTCTTGTTTTGACTTCACCATACTAGTGGTCAGACGTGTCCAACGGGCAAAGCATGTCAAATTATTGCGAGCGCTTCTGATTCGCTCCGCAGCTGGCAAACCAAAGCTAAAAGTGCTGAATGGCATGGGAGGAGAAAGCAACTGCAATTAGCTGATCCATGCAAATGGCACCATTACGCAACTTGAGGACCTCCCAAGACAAAGGTGACGTTGTGATTCGGGCTGTGCCATGCCCATCAGTCAGTGTCCATGAAAGAGCCGCTAGTGGCCGACTTGCCGGAAATGTATGAAAGACTGCACAGGCAACGGAGCAGATTCATTCGATTATTTTTTGAAGATGGGTGTTTCCAGGACTAACCACGAGATCGTGATTCAGCTAAAAGCCGGGACGCTGCCAAGCTGCGTTGTGAGATCGAGACGTGATCACTCCAGCTCTTTTCTTGTTGGTGGTCTGGCGACGGAAGACAGGACCAGGGATGCTTTTAATCCTTCTGCAAGATCTCCCTTGGCATACATCAAATGCGTCGTTACAATTCGAGACGCTTCCCATGTTTTCTTCTCCTGATATGATTGTCATGGGATTGCGGTACTTATAGAAGCATCGATATCAGGTATTCAAGAGTCGTAAAATGTTCCCATTACCATGCTGTGAAATTTGAGGTAGTGGGTGGCTTGTTTCATACTGTTATTCAAACATGGTTGGAGTGTGGCGTTGTGGCTTTGGATACCAATCTCAGGTCGGGTTTTGCTGCTTTCTTGAGGGAAGCTCCACAACAAGTGTCCTACACGAGTATCAGGTTGCCGCAAGTAGCGTATAATATACACATATCTCAGCAACATTTCGCACGATAGAAACTGTCAAAGGCCAAGGTAAATCGTGTTTTAAACATGTGCATCGTGATTCCACAATTGACACTGGCGTCCTTCCGAGTACTTCATTCATACCGTACTGTACATATCGCGCCCGAACGCCATCCATGTTAGGTATTGTCATCAATCATAGCTCACCACGAGCGGGCTCTGAGCTTACATAACCTGCACAATCCGACGTGCCATCTTATCCTGATCTGATATCGATCGTCACATTTATGTTGCAAATGAAGCCTCCACGTTCGTCTTAACCTGCTCATCACTGTGCTGCAACGCCTTCATGATCTTTTCGTTGAGACCCTCACTCTCCGCTTCAGGCATCTGCATCTCCAAGCCGACATTGCCAGCAGCTTCCTCAGCGGCATGCGTGATCCCTTCAAGTGTCATATGGTGGACGTCTTCTTGTGCCTCACTCGTACCCATGGTGCCGGCCTCGAGGTTCGGATCGATCATCGCCTTCAGACTGGACGCTGCGACATCAACATAGCCTGGCTGTACGTGTGCAGGTGGAGCATAGGTGGTGTGAGGAACCGTGGAGGACTGCGCCGCTGCAGCATTTGAGGTAGCCGGCGGTACACCAGTCGGGTCTTCAGCAAAGGGGTCGGAGACGTGGACGAACGTTACTGTTGCGGTTTTAGTATTACCACTATGTTTGTAGCAGGTTCTGCAGGTACGTACGTTCTCTTGGAATCGGTACAAAGTACGTGTTCTCGAACTTCTGTCGGTACTTGTAGAAACTCTTCAGACTTTCGCCGTTCTTATCGACGAACCCTGCGTTCTGTGCATGACGAAACGCAACTCCTACAGTTCACACCACCATCAGCACATATCGTGGATGGCGCATCAGGAGCGCAACAGCTGTGGACCAGCTTGGGCTCACCTTCACTTGGGACGCATTCTCTGTTAGACTTGCGACATTGCCCGCAAGTGGGCTTGGTCTGATTCTCTGTCAATTTCTTTCTGTTCTCTTCTCCAGCGAGGGACGCGACATACCTCATCACATTTCAGCTTTCGAGACCGACAGGTTTTGCAACCTGTACGAGTTCGCTGACCAACCATGATTGCTCAACAGTGACGACAAGTTTGCTGTCGAGGCAACTCCAGCGAGACGCAGGTTTGGCGATGCGAGGAGGTTTCCAAGAAGGTGGAGTCGCTGACATTACACCGATGTTTACCCGTAGAGACGATTAGCGTCATTTGCACAATCAAATGGTGGAGGAAGCGAAACAGGATGAAAGATTGTGAATCCGGAGACATGATGTACCTGTGTCAACTCACGGTATGTTGTCAAATATGGTCTTGCGGTTGAGGAAGGTTGGTATATGGTAGGTCATTAAATTTGTGATAAAAAAGAAAGATCGGCCGAATAAACTTTTGAGATCCTCATACTCCAAATACCGCGCTTATACCACAGGGAAGTCCTCCTGAATCATTGCTTACCGATATCTCTGCCCAACGCTTTAGCATGCTTGCCAAGTTTAAAGAGATCAATCACAAAGGTCAACGCCGCGGCAGCGACGGCGGCAGCGGCTGCAAATGTGAAGCTGATTACTGGACTAATTCGTTGTCAGTATTTCTAAGTTCGGAAAGGAGGTCGTGGGCCTTACTATCGAGAAAAGTAGCCGATCAAGTTCTTCCAAAATGGTGACAACTCGTGCTTGAAGACAGCATCTTGTTTGCTTTCTGCATCTGGCCGTTATCAGTGATTTCAACTTAGCTACAATGACCGAACTTACCGTCTGCTTTCGGATCGATAACGTCTTTTCCTGCGGAGGGTGTGCTTCCTGTCTCCTCCACACCAGTCGTTGCAGGGGTAACGACTGGCGACGTACTTGTATGCGGTTGGGCCTCCACCGTGGTGCTGTCGGTTGTTGGGCTTGATTTCGAGTCTGTCGAGCTGACCATAGGTTGTGACGGTTGTGGTGCCTCGTGTATCAGCTCATTATCATCCACGACTTTCTCCTGTTCGGGAACAGGCTCGATCTCAGTCGGTGCTTCATCCTTGATGACTATGATGTTGTTGACATTGCCAGCGGCATCGGTTACTATGGCTATATTCAACTTCTGTCAGGTCTATGATTGCGTCTTCCATACCTGTTGGAACTGTTTCGTCTGTTGTCCACCAATCACCGGGTCCGAGTCGGAGCTTGTATTGATATTCACCGGGGTCCACCTCGACGGATGTTGAAAATCGATACTGTCTTGATGGTTGCTCTTCGATTATTTCCTGTTGCATCTCAATGCTTGGCTGCCATTCTGTAAAACTTCCTGCGAGATACACTGGAGGTATCACGCCCGTCTTCGAATATTGAATGTTTGCTCGCACCATGATCGATATGAAAATGGAGTAAGTGCACTCTCTCCGCAAGAAGTGGTTCTTGAAATTCACGAACTCGGGCAAAGTGTTGAGAATGTCACGTTGCGGAGATTCGAAAATGGGGACATGCACAACAAAAAAAACTGCATGGCACCTACCTTGTACTACTATTCATTTATTTCACGCCACTTCAGGTTGGTTGAAAAAATGTTTCACCTGTGGAAGTGACGAAGAAGGTAAAGTGCTGAAAAAAGCTTGATAAGGAAAATCCCTGTTTTGAAATTGGCAGTTTTGCCGCGTTTACTTGGCTAAGCTCGATATGACTTTGTTAATACTCTCAACATGCTGCCGCACATCAGGACAGTAATGATGTCGTAGCAATTCACTTTCCCAAACACCGCTTCCTACAGCCAAAACGTTGGTCGCTTCCACCGTTGCGGCTTCTGGCTTGAAGAGACCGTCGCCTTTTCTCTCATCGCTATACCACAAAGGCTCTAATCTTCTCCCATGCTTGTCAACAATCTTGTTCATTAACATCAACACAGCTATTAGCGACTTCTCGGGAAGCTGTAATGACGCAGTCAACAGCCGTTTGTAGAAGGAGGCCACTGCCGGCGTCGTTGGTGGCTGTGATGGCGTAAGTAGAATCGACGTCAATGCTCGAGTCAAGAGTAGCATAGGTGTTGACACATTGACTTTATTGCCCCTTTTACTCATCTGACCGGCGTGAGGATCTGGAAGATGCATGGATTTGGGTCCAAGCTCGATGTCCGCATCTGTGCTCGCCGCATACAGTGATCTGTACACATGGGATGTAAAAAACGACAAATCGAGGTGCAGAGCGGAAGCAGACTTCGCTGTATCCTGCTGCGAGAGCAGTGTAAAAGCGGTCTGAACAGCAAGGAGGGACTCTCGTAGCCGATCTCTTTCCACATCAGTCATCGAATCCTCCTCTTCCTCCTCTGCACTTTCAGCTTGATTGATGATGTCCTTTAGAGCTTCGAGAATGTCACCAAAAAAGTCCTGGTTGATTAGATGCGCAAACTTAGCCAGTCCTTCCAGTACTGCACCTGTCAGCTGGGGTATCCGCTCCTTCAGGATACGGAAATAAGTCACGAACACGAGCTTTAGTGTTTCAGACTGCATCTTTTCTCGAGCCTCGTAATCAACGGCTGCATCAGCCTCACGCATATCTTTCTCGATCACCCTTCTCTCCTTCGCTATCTTTTTCTCTTTCTTCGATCTGTGCTCTCGTTTCTCCTTCTTTACTCTCCTTCCATGCAATTTCGACACATCTTCAGGTCGATCTGTCCTGCTTGTGGAACTCTTAGCAGAAAGCTCGTTAAGCAGGCGCAAATGAAAGAAGGTATTCAAGACCTCTTCCCGAATGTCATAGTCTTTTGCTTTCATCATCTTCGCCAGAAGCGTCACTGCTTCGAGGGAGGGCCCACCGTCTTCATCAGTTTCAAAGAATGTTTCTAGTGTCTCAAGGCTTTTGCGGAAATGCACTGACGGCTGTCTGCTACTCAGTTCGTGAACCAACACATTGAGCAGTTCAGTCCTGAAGTTGAAATGTGGAATAGCCAGCAGTAGAGAGCAAACACAGCTGAAAGCGGTAGTCTTCAGGTCGGCCTTGTCTTCATCCCTATTCCTGCACAGGTCGATCAAAGTTCTAATATATGTCTGATAATTCGTCACCAAAGAATGCTCATACTGTCTCGTACGCCTCACATCCTTGGAGACTTTGTTGTTCATGTCTTCGTCTTTGTATGCTCGTATGCGATAGCCTGGGACAGCATCTTTGTATATTGCAGCCTGTGATAGGAGAACGATCTTCTGTACAGTTGGGTGGGCACCTTCTCCCCCCACTTGCGCCAGCTTCTTGAACGAGCCAGCATGTTCTTCAGGGTCTTCATTGATCATACCAGCTAGTCGTGCAATCTCCTCCTGAGCTTGGACTACTTGCTGCTTCAACGGAAGAGCAGGCACTGTCTCAGCATCTTCGGTTGGTGGTGTATCACGGTCATCCACCTCATTTTCACTATCCGAGCCAAGGAAACTGTCTGACTCGCCTTCAGACTCTCGCGCTTGCTCTACTTGCTCAATCTTGCCTTCAACGTTCTTTATCGGAAGCTTGTTGCTCTCCTTGGTCTTCTTGTGCCTGGATCGTGTTTCGTAGTCTTGCTCAAGGTCCCAATTTGCTGCTCGGTGGAACAAATCTTTCGACTGGATGGTTTCGGAGGGTTTACTGTCGTCAAGTGGTGGTGTCAACCTGCGCCGTTTTGCTGGCCGACCATGCGCCATGTTGGAACTTGAGATCTGTGTGCTGATTGCAATACGTTTAGATACGTTTGTCATATGCAGAATTCGGCACTCTCTACCAGATGATTATTTTATTGTTACCCAAAATTTCTCCGCACTTCACATGCTGCTGGAGCATTTTCCTAAAGAAGTTTAGCCCACAACTACACCACCTGTTGCTTCCAAGTTTGGACCTTACAAGAGCTTCACTCTTCTAAAGATTCACAGTATACTTCGTGCTTCTTGATCTGGATATGCATACGGTTGCGATATTCTTGTTTGTCACTGATCAAAATGTGCTCTTATAGAACGGACGCAAACTTCAACCATAGTGACACTCTTCAACCCGACTCAATGACGGATGGTGCTGTGTCTATATGAAGTGATTTTTTTAACACTCTCATCGAGCTCTGAGCATCGCTCAATTGCTGGCAGATACTTCGAAGTCATGAAAATGCGATGACGACAATGTCTTACCTCAGCCGTGCAACAAGACCTTTGGGAAGTATGTTCTAAGCAGTCAACGGTATTTGCTGGCTGTTCCTAAATCTGCCACGACAAGTCCTTTTGCCTCCTTGAATCTGGTCTGAATACCTTTTAACACTCCGTATATGGTCGTCAAAGTCGGGCAAGCTATTCCAAGTCTTTGAGCCTCTCGCATTGGCTCTCCTACAATATTTTCAAACTCCAGGAAGTTACCCTGAGCTTTTTGTCAGTTAATCATCCACAGCATCAATCGGGATCCGAACCTACCTTGATGGCATCCTGTCCCATACTCGGCATGAACCAAGAGTCAAGGCTGTCGATTGCAATGTAAGACGCGACTGTCCCTTCAGGAATCCGTATGCCAAGCGCTGCTGCAATAGCCACAATCTCAAGCATAATCGGTTTCACCAACTCGTCGATCGGATGCTCATACAATCTCATACGAGTAACGTCCATCTGCAATACAGCAGAAACCGAATTGTATGAAGAGTTATACACTAATTTGCGCCATCGTGTGAGCTTCACATCCTCATCGAACTTGCAATCGACTTTTCCACAAGCAGCGTATATCTCAACAAACTTCTTCGCAACGGTCACTGAACGCTCCGAAGCATTCTGGTCTGTCGGGCTCTGACTTTGGAATGGACCAACCATGGATATGTCCGGTTCATCATGGGTGATAACTCCGTGAGACTTCTCAGTGACTCCCATGAACTGGATACCTGACAGCACAGGATTGCGTGGGAACACAGCCATGACAGGCTTTTCGATGTTGAGGCCGTTCTGCATCAGTACGATCGCTGTGCTTGTTGGAGTGATGGCCGGTTCAATGATTTCGACCACGGTTGGACTTACATCTGGAATGTTCTTCGTTGCAACCACGACTAGAAGTCAAGGATCTGGATGTCGATGATCTCCGTGGCCGTGACAAGAACTGGCAGTTAGCTCCTCCATCTGACACGAGGCTTCTTACCAGCTTCGAAGTTAGCTGCCATGCCTTCCGATTTTGTGAATTAGCCACTTCTCGAGTGGTTTATTCGATATCCGTTTGCGGATACCTGGATTTCATATTCAAAAGACAGCTCGAGAGAGCCAATATGGTAGGAAAGACAAAAGTCCTGGTTGTTGGAGGAGGTGGCATTGGCACAATGGTTGCTTATGCGTTAGAGACCGGCGGCAAAGCAGAGGTTACTATGGTTCTACGATCTAATTACGATACTGTACTTCAGTCTGGCTTCTCGATCGACTCTGTGGATCACGGCAAGGGTATCCGTGGCTGGAA
>Ga0115854_10147_pt1 | contig 15371 bp, 6 predicted proteins | sample InSIn2SAF170_FD_83868 | JGI IMG/M metagenome (GOLD analysis project Ga0115854, IMG submission 83868)
CATTTGCCAATAATGAATGATATTCTTCATTCATCGCTGCTTCCCAATGTGGATGGCCTGAAGCTTCTGCAAAAGTGTCAGGATCATGATTTACTGGAGCTTGAGCCAGTAAAGAAGAGGCTCTTTCAAACTGAGAACGAGTACGCCGCTGATCTGTAGGATCACCGGCAAGATCACCTGCTGCATCCCGAGTAGTACGGACCCATCTTGGAAGCTGAGCTGAAGGAGGATCCTGAGAAGGTGGGGGAGGATTGTCATCCTCACTTTCATCATCTGAAGAAGAAGAAATGTTTTCAAAGGTAGAAGAGATAGAAAGAGGTGGCACATCCGCCGGACTAGGCTCGCAGGCCGATTTATTTTCAGAAAATTTTACATCTCTTCTAATGATAACATTTTTAGACTTAAATGGAATAAGTCTATAGCCTTTTACATCTTCAGAATAGCCAACAAAAGTACATTTCTCACTCTTAGGTTCTAAAGCTTTATGCTTTTCATCTGGAATATGGGCCCATGCTTCACTTCCAAAAACACGAAAGTGACTTACATCTGGTTTAATGGAACTCCAAGCTTCTTCTGGAGTGATATTCTTTAGAACCTTAGTAGGAGTGCGATTTATTATATAATTTGCACAATTAATTGCTTCGGCCCAAAAACTAAGACTGAGTCCTTTAGATTGCAGCATACAATTAGCCATTTCCTTTAAGGTGCGATTTTTCCTTTCAGCTACACCATTTTGTTGTGGAGTGTATGGAACAGTATGTTGCATTTGAATTCCATTCTCGGTGCAAAAGTTGATGAATGTGTTTTTAACATATTCTCCACCATTATCAGTTCTTAACTTAAGAATTTGATGCCCAAATTGTTTTTCAACAAAGGCCTTGAAGGCCAAAAACATGTTAAACACTTCACTCTTGAGTTTTAAGAAGTATACCCAAGTGCGTCTGGAGAAATCATCAATGAAAGTTAAGAAATACTTGCAGCCAGAGAATGAAGCAACAGGAAGTGGACCACATAAATCACTGTGCACAAGCTGTAAAGGGGCTGAGGCGTGCCAAGAGGCACGTTTTTCAAAACTGTCTCGATGATGTTTTACGAGTACACATCCGGAACAAACACCATCTCTACAAGATACCATAGGAAGACCTGTCACCATATTTTCTTTGCATAGATGCTGAAGGGAGCGATAGTTTAAGTGACCAAATCGCTCATGCCAAAGTTTGCTCACTTCATCATTATGAGCAACAAATACTGAGGGAAGATTAGATGGCCCAAAGTTGTGAAACTTATACAACCTTGTGGAATCATCAGCAGTGCCGGTAGCTAAAATCTGTTTGGGATCTCTTAGATCCTTGATTACAACATCATGAGGTGAAAATTCAACAATTTTACCTTCACCTGAATGAGTTATCTGATATACAGATAGAAGGTTGCAGGATAAGGTTGGAACACATAATACATCATTAAACTGACCATTGTCTAGATGAACAGTTCCAGTCCCTACAACATTAAGAGATCTATCATCACCAACATATATGTTTTTGGTGTTACAATCATCTAAAGAAGAAAACATGGCTTTGTTTTTGGCCATGTGATAAGAAGCTCCAGAATCAATGAGCCACTCATGAGAATGAGAAGAAGAAGAAGATGCATTTAATGCATAACCAGACCGAGATGATTGACAACAACATGCAGAAAGTGCCATTCCTGAAGATGAAGTTGATGTTGAAGTTGAAGAATGCTCCACATGGATGTTATGTTTCTTCATTGCAGCTTCCAAGGCTTCCATCTTCTTAAAGCATTTAGATTCTAAGTGGCCATCTCGATTACAAAAGTTACAATGTCTATCAGTCTTCTTCCATTTGTTTTTATTGGTCTTATCATTTTGCTGGAATGATCTTTCATTTTGAGGCTGAGTTTGCTTAGGACCCTTGTTTGGTTTAGGACCACCATTCTTTTTAGGATATGACTTCTTAGGATTCTTGGAATTTGGTTGCTGCTGGGCGGCTAACGCTTTCTTGGAAGAGTTTCCAAGATTAAGAAGACCAAGGTGTAAGAGTTTTTCTTGCTCTCTTATTAAAGAATCACAAAAAGAGTCAAAGGAAGGGGGCTTATAGTCTTTTCCTTGACAAATGAAAGCTTCCCTTGTAGAATGGAAGGTGGAAACAAATACAGAGTAGGCTGGTCCCAACTTAGTAAGGATGGAATAAATAAGGTTACTATCTTCTTTCTTAACCTTAACACCTTCCAAGAGATATCTAAGGGTCTTGAACTTAGACAAGAAATCTTCAATGCAAGAAAAATTATTAGGGTCCAAAGTAAGCAACTCATTTTCAAGTTGATGGGCTCTAATTTCATTTTTAATCCCAAAAACTTTAGTGATTTGGTCCAATGCTTCTTTAGGAGTATCAAGTTCAGCAATATGGAATCTAAGATCTGGAGAAATAGACATCCCTATCAAACCACGTGCTTGATCTTGTCTATTTTCCCATTTAGTAGCTTTGTCTTCATCTTTTGGTTTCGTCTCTTGGCCTGTGGCAATTCTGAAGAGGCCTTTACTTCTAAGTAAATCCTCCATGTAGGATATCCATTGGAAGAAGTTAGTGCTGTCAAGAATGACTTGGCATGGACTTTCCATTTTTTTAAAAAACTGAAGCTGAAGATGCTGAAAGTAAGTGTTCCAATGGATAGATCTCGAAAAATTATGCGGTTTTAAAAAAAACGGCTCTGAAAAAGGCTTCCGGATGAAGAAGTTATGGCCTTTTGAAAAAATTTTGTTGAAGTTGCCGGCAAAGTGCGCGAAAGTGCGGGAATGAAAAATCCGCCCAAAAAATGGAGATTGGAACCCAAGACCTCTACTCTCTTAAGATAGCTTTGAACCAATTGAGCTATACAAAAAATTTGAGAGAGAGAGAGAGAGAGAGAGAGAGAGAGAGAGAGAGCGGGGGGGGGCCTTGGGATGCGTGCTTGCTTTGAGAAGGCTCTTTTTACCTACAAAACAAAAACACAAAACCCAACACGGACATAAAGAAAACGAACCTTACGGCTCGAAGTTAGCTTTAGCCGGAAACTAAATATTTTTCTCAATGTTTCTGATTTTCCAAGATCACACTAAGGTGCAGGGAAAAGAGCATACGCATGAGAAAAAAAAACTTCCTTTCTGTTTCTGATTTTCCCAGATCACACAGAGTCGCAGGGCAAAGAGCATACGCAGAAATGAAAGGTATAGATCCGGTAATAAAAAAAGCTAAATAAACAGAAACCGAAATAACCAGAGAGAAAATAACAGTAAACTGCAGATAAACATTGTATACCTCCAGATCTTAAAAATGACGCAGATAGGGCTACCGGAAACCTTTTCGCGTGAAATGAAAGGGGTTCCTCACTGGAACAGATGCTCCGAACAGAACAGAGCAGTCCTCTCGGCCGGAAAGCAGTCAGAAACAGCAGATCTAGGAATCGACAGCCGCATGCAGTTCTACCGGCTTCAGATTTGGATCACCAACGGACGCGGCCCTCAAATAGCTCCGATACCATGTAGGAATTTACAGGGTAAGTTCCTCAGAAAGAGCCTCTTCTTTACTGGCTCAAGCTCCAGTAAATCATGATCCTGACACTTTTGCAGAAGCTTCAGGCCATCCACATTGGGAAGCAGCGATGAATGAAGAATATCATTCATTATTGGCAAATGATACATGGGATCTTGTTCCTCTACCAAAGGGACGAAAACTTGTCAGATGTAAATGGGTTTACAGAACCAAGTATGGACCAGATGGGAAAATTGATAAACATAAAGCTCGTCTTGTTGCTAAGGGATTTTCACAGGTTGAAGGCATTGACTACACTGAAACCTTCTCCCCTGTTGCTAAAATGAACTCTATCCACCTTGTTCTTTCCCTTGCTGCCTCTTTAAATTGGGAAGTCCATCAGATGGATGTTAAATCTGCCTTCTTGCATGGGGACTTGCATGAAGAAATCTATATGGAACAACCCATTGGCTTCATACAAACAGATTCTAGCCTTGTGTGTCGACTCAAGAAATCTCTTTATGGTCTCAAGCAAGCTCCTCGAGCTTGGTATGCCAAAATGGATAGCTTTCTTTTAGAATCTGGCTTTTCTAGGTGTCATTCTGACAATACTGTCTACACCAAGAAAGTGGGAAACTCCCTTATCATCCTTGTTCTTTATGTTGATGATCTTATCCTTACTGGTAGTGATCCCAACCTTATAAACCATGTGAAGTCCAGCCTCAAAAAGAAATTTGAAATGACAGACTTAGGACATTTACACTATTTTCTCGGTCTTCAAGTCTTGCAATCCAAGGAGGGTATTTCCCTTTCCCAGTCCAAGTATTCTTGTGATATTCTTCGTCATTTTCACATGGAAGACTGTAAGCCAGCCCCTTCTCCCTTTCAGTCTGGAGTCAAACTTTCAGTCACTTGTACTTCTCCTGAAGTTGATGCTACCTTATATCGTCAACTTGTAGGAAAACTCTTGTACTTAACCCATACTCGTCCTGACCTTTCCTTTGCTGTTGGCCTTGTTGCTCGGTTTATGCAAAACCCCCATGAAAGTCATTGGAAAGCAGCTAAAAGAATACTTCGTTATGTTCGAGGTACAATTCAGTTTGGGATTCATTACAGTGCCAGAGCAGCTCCTCTATTGGTTGGTTTCACTGATTCTGATTGGGCTGGTGACCCTGATGATCGGAAGTCTACTGCCGGTTATGTCTTCACTCTTGGTTCAGGACCTATTGCATGGGCTTGTAAGAAACAGGCTGCCATCTCTCTTTCGTCAGCAGAAGCAGAGTATCGTGGTGCCGTGGAAGCTAGTAAGGAAGCCTTGTGGCTTCGTCAGATCCTATCAGAGTTTGGCTTTGAGCAGCAGCATCCGACTACACTTTGGTGTGATAATCAAAGTGCCATTCAGCTATGCAAAGATCCAGTTCATCATCAGCGCAGCAAACACATTGAACTACACATGCACTTCATCAGAAAGCTCATTCATGACCATGTTCTTGAAGTGCAATATTGTTCAACAGATGATCAGGTTGCAGACATCTTCACAAAGGCTCTCACAGAGGCGAAGTTCACTAAACTTCGATTTATGGTTGGAGTTCAGGAAGTTGTCACTAAGGGGGGATAGGCTCTAGTGCCTTCTTCCTTCTCCTATTGTGTCATATTTGTAAATCCTTCAATCCTATCCCAAGTTGTTCTTAAGGGGGGATGTTAGGATATTCCGACACATAGGATATAGTTAAGTTCAACTTGGTCTAGTATAGAGTTAGGTATAGAGTTAGGTAAAGTGTGTTTCTTTACCGTTGTACTTTACCGTTGTACATTTTGTAACTTACAATCCGGCGGTCACGATATGTAGTGATCCGACGGTTCATTCTCTCCTCGGTATTACCGACACTTGATCCGTGGCTTGACACCCGATTGGTCCATGAGTTCTATTTAAAGCGCATGGAGGGTCAGTGTTAGGGTAATCCGTGCATGAGAGAAAGCTTATGTAAATTTTCATTCTTTGATTAATAAATTTCCTGTAGTACCCACGTTGGGACAGGCCGTGGACTGTTTCCCTCCTTGCACTTTGAGGGTTTTAACCACGTCAAAAATACTGGTGTATTGATTTGAGATCTGGTTGTGAGCGGTGTCCTTTTGGTGTTCTTTCTGAGGAACTTACCCTGTAAATTCCTACACAAGTTTTCTAGGGAAGAACTTTATCTTGTTCCTTTTTTTTTAAACAATAAAAAGAGGAAAAAATGGGCTCCATATTTTAGGTTGAATTTTATAAATTTTTGTGCAAAATTTGAATGAAATAACTACATACATGAAATTTTTGTTGAAATTTTAACCTAGTCTAACGGAATTGTTCAGATTGGCGTGGAGAAAGTGATATCACTGATTCAAAATAAGATATTTTTTAAATTTCTTATGATGGCCACATAGATTTATTTTTCTAATATATTTTGATAGTGAACTTTGATTCCCAAGAGGGAAAAAGCATTAGGTAGAGAATTCCATAATATTTCTTTTGATTACATGATACAACATAGTTTAGAGAAATATAAAGCGATATTATACCCTTGAAGATTTTTCTCTCATTTTTTAAAAATATAATAAATAATAAAATAAATAATTACATTTCATAATCAAGTAATGTTGTGCTTTTGCGTGTTTGTCTTTTCAAAAAAGTTTGTTTACATTTTGTTTGGTTGTTTGATTGTTTGGATCATATTTTCTTTCAAAATTCTTTGTTGATTCAAAGTGTATATTGAGAGTGTGTGAGATTTTAAACATTTTGCTGAAAAATGAAAAAATCTTTTTTTTTTTTTGTAAGCTAGTTTTAATCAAATTGGAATGATTGCATTTATTATCCTTGGTTGCATATAGTTGGATTGAAAAGTGTCATTTTCATACCAACAAGTTTCACTCCATACCTTAAAGAGTAACAAGAACCTTAAATCAAGTGCTAATAAAATTTAATTAGACATCTTTTGCGTTTGTAGCAAACAAAAAATAGATAGGGTGTAGGGCCTTAGACTAGGATTCCATCAAAAGTGAAATTAGTGATGACTAAAGAGCGTCTAAAACCATTTTCACATAAATCATTTGTTGGATATCTCCTCTATCATAATAGTTAAACATGAGATTCCATTGGGATCACATGGAGTGATATCCCATTTCCATTTGCTTTTGGCTTTCTTTTTGATATGAGGAAAATATGGGTAGATCAACTCAAAGGGATCACATCTCGCTGTCCAAAATAGTAGAGCCTAACCTCGAGGGTTTTTAGGAAAATTAAACCCATGACCTCCCACTAGCAAGATACTTTAACAACGAGACCTCAACCAATTGACCTAACCCTCGGGGTTATTTGTTTTTGGTATTTTTTGAACTACCATGTAAAGAAAGATATCGTAGGGGCATGATTCTGTGTGAACAATCCTCTTGGAGGTTTTGAGCTTAGTTTCCCTGCCTATGTGTTTGGTTCTAACCAACAATTGTTCCCCCTAGTGATATGAAAATCACCCTTGAGTGATCTCAGTTAATTAATTAATGAATGAAGGTATTATAGACTCATGTGCTGGTGTGTGTCTATATCATTTTAGGAAACGGATCGATCAGATTGCAAAACACACAGGCACTGGAAAATGGAAAATAGTAAGAGAAACACAGTAAGCAAATACAAGAACACAACAATTAATAAGGAGTTCACCCTATCCTCCAAGGCTACATCTTCAGTCCAACTTTCAGTGGTGGCCTTCTTTTATTGTGTCTTTAAAGAATATTTACAATGAGGAGCTCAACTTGAGTCTCTTGAAATAGAGAATGCTTGGCAGGGTGGTTCTTGGATTCCCCAAGCCACTAGAGTGCATAGACTCTTTGCCTTTCTAAGCCTTGATCTCTCTGGTCTTTAATGTGAGGAACCCAATGTGGTGCTCAATTCTTGACAGATCCTCTTAGGGATTGCTTGAAACTCTCAAGCTTTCTGTCTGCTCGATGCTGCCTTACTCTGTAGGGCAACTCGGCTCTCTGTCTTTCTGCTTCTTGCTTCTGTCTATCGGTCCCACCGTCTCTTGTTTTCTTACTGTGTTCACCTCTGTTTTCTTTCGTTGTTTGTTCATGGCATAAAGCCAATCTGTCCTTGATTGTTCGCTTCCTCTTCTGCCCCTTCAGATAGCCTGCTGCTGTTCTCTTGGAGTTCCCTGCCTCTACATCATTACCATCGTCCATAGGGAAGTGGCCACTTATTCCACGAACTGCGCCATCTCTTCCTCGTTAGTTCAGTTTTTTGTTTACATTGTGAAATGACTCATCTGCCAACTTAGCGGTCAAATCAGACGTCAAAATTCTCTATGCCACAGCTTAATCCCCTGTCAAATCTAGTTTCTCCATCAGGCACAATCTCCACCGTCAGATCTGGAGCCCCCAGATCCTATGACATTCGCTCATTTCGCGTGGTTGACTTGCTCGACTGTTAGTGCGTGATGAGAAGCGGTTTTCTGTCTCATCCACTGGACACGTGTCAGGCACTGAATGGAATTGCTCGTTTTTCTCCAAATCTGCTTACCACCCAAGAATACCCCTGATATATACCATCTATTTTGGAGCGTGGGACCTGCCTTTCGCCTTAGTGCCTTCCCCACAGTTTCTCGACTGCCATGCAACTGAGCGCTTCGGGGCTTTTTCCTTCTCGAGGGGTTTTGCCCAGCGATGTGCGATTAGCACTAAGCACTAATCGTGCATCAGAAATGGCCCCCTTTTCTCGATCTGGGCTTCCCAAGTGCCAGTTTTGCCTCCTGTGCGGTCTCCATGGGCCTCGGTCAGTAAGCTTTGACCGAGGTCCTCGTCGTTCCTCACTAGCTACAAACTGCCATTGTCTAGAGGTCTTCCTGATCACTTTGTGTTCGTAAATTCAAAGTCTGTCCTGTTCTGATATAGTCATGGTACTTGATAATGTTCATGGATGCAATTCAGATCACGACCTTCCCACTAAATAAGCTTTTGGACCACCAAAAGTTGGTTTTCAAGCATCGACTAAGTGAGGGTGCAACTGTCTCACTTGTCCAATCTCTATCCACTTTGCACTGCTTGGCTTTGAACGCTTGAGCCCAATTTTTAGGTACTCAACATCTCCCCTATGCATTGTCCTCACCTTCCTATCCAAAACTGTGTCTTCCTACAATTCATTAAGATATTCAGGTAGCAGGTCATCAATAGAAGGCAATTGACTTTGCTCTTCAGGATCCTCAATTAGTGAAGGTTCAAACAATCTCAAGCAATCTGCATTTATGACTGAGTAGATGTGCATGTAAGCTAGTAGATCAAGGCGAAAAGCATTCTCGATAATCTTCTCAAGTATCTTGAAGGGTCAATAACTGATAGCCTTTAGCTTCTTACCTTCACCTTGCATCATGTCCTTGCTGATATACAACCAGACTTGGTCATCAACTTGGAAACTATGCTCCATCCTATGGTTGTCATGCCTTGCCTAGTATTTGGCTTGGCTCTTTTCCAGCTATTCCTGTACTGCTTGGTGGATCTCCTAGATTTGTTCAATGAACTTAGTTTCCTTGTCCACATCACTGTGTCCCTCAACTGTGGTATCTTTACCAAAGACAAAATCCAAAGGAGACCTTGGTATGAAGCCAAAATAGGTCTCAAAAGGAGATCTCTATGTAGAAGAATGTTTTGCTCTGTTGTAATCATGCTGCACATAACACAAAAGTTCATCCCAAAGCTTAGGATGCTTGCTGCGATATCCTTTGAGTAACTGGATCACTATCCTGTTAACTACTTCTATCTAGCCATTAGTTTGTGGATGAAAAGCTGTGCTTTTCTTCAGTTTGGTGTCCATCAAATAGACTTGACCAAAAGTTCCCCACAAATTGGGTGTTTCGATCAGATACAATGGAAATGGGTAATCCAAAATGAACCCATACATGTTCAAAGAATAGTTTTGCAGTTTGTTCAACTGTAATCTATTTATTACAAGGTATCAAAATACACATTTTGCTAAACTTATCCACAACAACATACAGATAATCATGACCTTTCCTAGATTTAGGCAGTCCTCCAACAAAATCCATGGAAACACTTTCCCAAGGGTGAGAGCGAACTGGTAATGGAGTGTACAAGCCTAGTTTTCTATTGCTCGGCTTACTTTTAGCACACATAGTACACCCTCTTACATATCTAGAAACCGTCTCATTCATGTTTGGCCAATAACAAAATCTTTGCAGTTGTGCAACTGTTTTACTTACCCCAAAGTGACCTGATATTAGAGAAGTGTGTGCTTCTCGAATTATCTTTACTCTTTCAGTTTGTGGAATGCGTAACTTCCCACAATGGTATAAGAGTCGGTCCTTTTCATGGTAATCCAATTCTTCTACTCATTTTCCTTGACTTAAAGTTGCATATACATCTTTAAAGTCTATATCTTGATCATATTGTTCAATGTAACTCTCATGTAACACAGAGTTATGCTTAAGTATAGTAGATGCATTTATAATGGGTCTAGATAACATGTTTGCAACTTTATTATGTATGCCCTTTTTATATCTGATGACTAAATGAAATTGTTGTAGAAAACCCATCCATCTATAGTGTCTTGATTGCCGCAACTTAGTTTGGGAGTGTAAATATTGAAGTGGTTGATGATCAATATGTATTACTATCTCTTTGCCCATTAAGTAATGTTTCCACTATTTCACACTCTGTAATAATGCATACAATTCTTTATCATATGTAGGATAGTTAACTACTACAGAATTAAAAGTCTCAAAATGATAACATATGGGTTTACCATGCTGTGTCAACATTGCTCCCATGGCATAGTCACTGGCATCTGTTTGGATCTCAAATGGTCTCTGAAGATCAAGCAATGCTAGTACAAGTGTTGTACTAATTTTTTCTTTCAAGGTGTCGAAGGCTTTTCACTGTTTGCCTCCCCATTGAAGCACCTTGTTTAATCCTATTAAAGCATGTAAGGGAGCTACAATTAAGGAAAAGTTAGAAATGAACTTCCTCCAATATTGTGCTGCTCTGAAGAAGCATCTGACTTTTGTAGCAGATTTGGGTTTAGGCCAAATTACAATGTCTGCCACCTTAGAGGGATCTATCTTCAATTCACCACCCCCTACTATATGACTCAAATAGTTCAGAGATGTTTTGAAAACTTCACATTTTGAGAGTTTAACATGAAGTTTTTCTCTTTTCAAAACATCTAGTGTCTGCTTAACATGATTTAAGTGTTCTTACCATGTTTTGCTAAAAATCAGAATGTCATCCAGATACACATAACAAAATCATCAAGAAAAGGTCTGAGTACATCATTCATTAATCTCATAAACATAGTAGGAGCATTAGTTAAGCCAAAAGGCATAACCAACCACTCATACAATCCCTGCTTTGTTTTGAAAGCAGTCTTCCATGCATCTTGTTCGGCAACTCTGACCTAATGGTATCCACTGTGCAAGTCTAGCTTGGAAAAATAAACAGTTTCTTTCAATTGATCTAAAAGATCATCTATGCGAGGAAGGGGATAACAATTTTTTATTGTTATTTTATTCACTTCTCAGTAATCAATGCACATTCTCCACGATCCATCTTTCTTTCTCACCAAAATGATTGGTGACCCACATGGTGATGTGCTAGGTTTGATGAACCCTTTCTCGAGCAACTCCTGCACCTGCTTCTTGATTTTAGCATTTACATTCAAATGTTAGGCAATGGAGCATCTTGCTGCAAAATAATATCATGCACTATTTCCTTTTTGGGTGGCAGACCCTTAGGTTCTTGAAACGAGATATCATACTCCGAAACAAACTTTTCTAAATTAGCTTGTTGTTCAGCACTACAGCCCTCAAATACATTGGTTTTATCATGTTTTTTTCCTTTACAACCATAAGTAAGAATTGTTTACATGAACTTATCATTCTTTTCATCTGCCCTGAGTTTATGAGAGTATAATTATTCTTGAGCTTATGAGCTCTTAAAAAGTATTCGATTCCATCTTTAACAAGTAGATACTTGTTCTCAGCTCTATAGAAAATATCTTTTCTATCATACAAGTAAGGACTTCCTGAAACAATTCCACATATATCCAAAGGAATTATGTCTAACTCAACCTCATCTACAAACGCTGACCCAAAAGAAAACTTGAGTTTGCATTGTCTAGTCACTTGTAGTTGTGCTTTATCATTTAACCATCCTAATGGGTATGGTTTCTTTTGAGGTGTAGTCACTAATCCCAGCTTCTTTACAGTTGCTTCAGAAATTAAATTTACTTGTGAGCCACTATCAAACAAAGTATCAATCTTTTGATGTTTGGAAATAACTCTAATATGGAAAAGCTCATGTCTTTTTCTCTCATTTTCTTCATCGATACTAGATTGTGCAGAATTACTAGTAGATGCTTAAGAATTCTTACCTTTTATACCTGTGGCTGCAATAGTTGTTTCATCTCCTGAGTCTGACCCCAAATATTTCTGAATAGCTGCAACAGTCTTCTTCTTCTTGCCCTCGAACTTCTTAGGTCTCAGCTCTGGATGCAGAATCCAACAATCCTCATCATCATGCCCATCCTTTTTACAATGAGTGCATGAAGCTTTGCTTTTCTATGCAGTGTTAGCCTTCCTTGCTTTCCATTTTTGCTTTCTTTTCTCTTTATTCTTGCTTGCAGTGGGCTGGGATGATTCCCCAACTTATAGACTTCCATTCTTTCCTCTAGCTTCTAGAAGAGTAGCTTGTACAAATACCTCATCTATACTGGTGGGATTAAACATGAGGATGGTGTGCCTCATGTAGCTGTGTGTTAGAGCCTAGATTTGTCTCAGGCTAAAAAGACAAGGTTCTAGGTCCATATCAAACCATGCTCAGCCTCGTAGCTAGCCCTACACAGACAGGAGAGGGCTCTCTCCGGGTCTATCTCAACGAAAGATACTAAATGGGGCTGGAGATGACTGATTTTGCAACTGATTTTAGGCTAGGTATTAAGTGCAAAGGGTTTGATTTGATTTTTTTTAGGGTTTTGTTGAAAAAATGGGAAAGGCAAATTTGGGCTCGGGGATGAGGCACAGTTTCTGCAGAGTTCCAATTGGGGCAAGGAAGGCAATCATTTTGATGCTCTAAAGTGAGTGAGATGGATAGATCAGACTGGTGAGGAGCTAAGCAGGGCAAGAGAGTCTCAAGAATTCTCCTTAAACAGATGAAAACATGAAAATTTAAACAATTTCAAAGGCAGAGCATAACAGATATGGATTCTACCTTAATCACTCATTTGTTCAAATTCAGAAGAAGAAAGCTTTGAAAATGATACACATAACACTAGATAAACTTACAATTACTCAGAGAAGCACACCATCAAAACATAAAGCTACATGGATCCCAAATAGTGCTGCAAAACCCTGGTCTTTCCTTAGCCAAAAATGTAGAGGTGAATGTACAATAGAGTGCCAAACTTTTCCCAAGAGTCCAACCCTCAAAATGACTAAGAAATTAAATGATATAGACTAGCCCAACCCATTCCCTTGCCTCTAGGGGTTGAGCTCATCATTCTAGGAGCTGTTTCAACCAATTCTAAACAAAGCACTAAAATCTAGGCAGTCAAAACAACTTGCCTCTATAAGGTAGGAAACTGATTCATTCATTTAATTTTCACTTTTTGGTGAATGAATCTTCTAGAACAAGTAACAAAGTGCCAAAATTACATCATGTTCACTCAATTACATCAAGATAAGTAAAAAATTACATCAAGAAGCAAAACTAGTCACACTGGCCGAATTTCTGAGCTAGAAGGTGAAAAATTGGGCCAAAAACCTCTGTGCACCGCGCAGGTAAAAACTGGACAGTTCTTCCTCCAAACTCACAAATTCGACTTGGATGAGTTTTTCCACTCTTTAGCATGCACAATGATTCAAAAACTCATTGAAACACCTTTATAAAGACTCTAATTTGATTTTTTCTTTTTGTATAACCCACTTTGTAATGTTTTGTCTTTGACACTTTTTCAGAATTAATAGACTTCTGCTTTTTGGTTTTCCTTTTAAATTTGGTTGAATCAATGATTTTCTCTGATGTTTTTTGCAGGGATAACTGTGATAGGTTTGGCAAAGGAGACCAGGGCTGCACCTGGATATTTCAAGATTTTGGAATTTTTGAAAAATTTTACAAAAAACGAAATGTCGACTTATCTTCAAAACAGAGTTTTGAAGAAAAGTCATATCAGTCCATTTGATGATAAATTTTTTTAAGATAACAACATATCAAGGACCCACCTCTGGCCTGCTGGCATTATTAGACTTCACAAAAGACCAAATTGACTCAACCCTAGACCTAATGACCAAGAAGAGTTGTCATGACCTAGAAAAACAGAGCTGCAAATGACTTTACAAGATTTTGAGTTTTTATAAATGGACCTGAGCCAGCAGTGCCAAGCATGAGGGGAATGAGTAACACAACCTTTCCGTCAGAGTTATGGCATGCTCCTAACGAGTGCAAATGATCGAAACTGATGGGACACCTAAACATGAAATGCAAAAAGAGTTTGATCTCTGACGGAGGGATAACCAGACCGACTCTAACATTGGCTCCAATGGGGATGGTAGCTCCTCGGAGGTGCCAAGAACAGCAGATCTCTGTAGGAGCTAGATAGTGCCTTCATCCATTGGGCTATGGAGTCATTATTTCAACACAACACTTTGACAATTTGAGTGACTGCAAATTTGACTGAAAACCAAAGACAACTTGGACCAAAACTGACTCGATTTGTAAACTAAAAGGACTGATACAATTGACTTGACAAACTTCAAACCATCTAACCTCCATCTCCAGAATTATAGCCTTCACTGTGGGCCCCAGACTGAAGATGAGAGATTAGGACACGTGCAATAAAACAGAAGTAAAATGATATATACAATGATGATGAAATGAGCAGAAAATACTTCAGAAGTGATATCGCTTTAGCAGCCGACCATTGATCGGCCCTCCAGGATAATCATCTCCATTCATTTCCTTGAGAAGAAAAGCGTTCTAACCACGATACGCTGCAATCTTATAAGGACTCTTCCATAAGTTTTAAATTTGCCGTGCTTTCTTTTGTCTTCATTCTGGGCATCCCACCTCAAAACTACCTCATCTAGCTGAAATGTGTCTGCTTTTGCCTTCCTGTCATAAATCTTCTTGATGCGCTCCTGCAATTTGAAAGTATTTTGAAATACCTCCTCCTGTGTCTGCTGTAAATGAATCATTTGATTAATCCTTCTCTGCATGGGATCTTCCTCACTACCAGCTTCTTGAAGTAATTTGACTACTGGGACAGCAAGCGAAGTAGGAAAAACCGTGTCTGTCCCGTACACCAACTCGAAAGGAGACATGCCAATAGACTTTTTCTGACTCACCCTATCAGCCCACAATGCATTCACTAATTTCTTGTGCCAGCCTTTTTATTAATTTCCAGCAATTTCTTAATGATATTAACCAAAGATTTATTAGATGATTCGGCTAATCCATTTCCCTGAGGATGGTATGCGGTTGAATGTCCCAAGCTGATATTGTACTTATAGCAAAACTCAACCATTCTTTTTGATTTGAATGCTGCTGCATTATCGGATGATTAATTGGTTTCTCCTTGCTGGTGATCATATATTTCATTTTTTGTTCCTGGTACAACTTTCTCATTTGGCCAAACACAGGAATCGTTGCATAAGAGAAATCAAGCTGTATTGTCCCTTGCAATTTTGCCCCCCAAGATCTGGAAAGGAGCATACCAAAGCGAGGAGGAATGTCGGCCACGACAACATCCATCAAGACATTCTTTGCAGGGATCTGATCCAAACTTACAACCAAGTCTTTAATTAGCCCTATACA
>Ga0115854_10148_pt1 | contig 15326 bp, 9 predicted proteins | sample InSIn2SAF170_FD_83868 | JGI IMG/M metagenome (GOLD analysis project Ga0115854, IMG submission 83868)
GTGAAGAGAGTAGCGGAAGGAAGGCTGGTGTCGGGCAGGTCGAAATAGCCGAGATGGCGGAAATCCTTGGGACGTCGGCTTGAGGAACTATAAGCGCAGAATTTGGTCTGAAACAAGGTCCTTCGATCTTGCGCTTTTTGTTGATTGACGGGCAAAAAGACACCACACAGACTATGTCGCTGCAGTCACAAAATTCCATCGCTATCTGGTGTTCGAGACGTTTCGTACAAGAGCAGGAGCATCACCCAGCACTCTCTTAGTTCCCACCACTTACCTACATCAATCTGTTCACCGAACAGTGAGCAACGTAGTACAGGCCATGTTGTCTCTTCCGCCCCCAAACAACTCACACTTGCTCCTTCAAAACAACGGCCGCCATATCTGAAATTACGGCTGTTTGTATTGGACGGATGACTTGATCCTCAACAAGCTGATGATACTGATCCGTCCGAGGAACAACATCCGAATCAAGCTACCGAGACTTGACGCACCCCGGTTGCGAGACGCAAATACACAATGCCAGTTGTCGTCGGCGATCAGGCTTTCCGGTGAGGTACTGGACAGATATCGCCAGACATGAGACAGCAGTCTTTACCTCTGGCGCAGGACAGAAGCCTAGAAACACCGGCATCTACGAGTCGAAGGTCAACTGAATGCCAATGATTGGTGTAAACGAGAACCGAACGCTCAACTGCGCAAAGATCACCGAAAATGGGCAGCGATGTACTGAGCAAGTCACTGTTGGCCCCGGTGATATTGTTACGTCTCACATGTATATTACATCGAGACTTAGGTTTTCAGATCTTGCTTTAGGTCTGCTTTCTCACGTATTACCTATCTAAGCTGGTGCTGACGGGGCGCGTATTGCTAGGACCACACTGCTGGTTACTTCGAGTGGTCAATGTACTCCCCCACCCTTGCCAGCTACTCACCGTTCAGAAATTCAGGAAGGTCGGTTCGCTCGGCGATATCTAGGCAGCTCAGCGGTTGTCGATGAACAGTGAAGACCATTTGTTAGCGTGCCACTGAGTACCGTGTTTACAGTCCACCGACAACCGCTTAGGGTAGGTCTGTCGGCCATGAGGAGTTCCTGGAGGGTGCTACAGCGGTAAAACAGAGATGACGTCATTATGATCGCCAAGCCGTCCTCAATGCTCGGTGTCGAGCCGTTAATCTGCTTTACTCCCACGCCCCGGGTTTGCGGCACTGATGAATTGCATAAGACTTATGGGGTAAACACTTCAATACTACCCTCCCGCCATTCCTCATGTCTCCCTGACCTGGTTCCGCGCACCATGTGGCCTTAGTGCGCTCTGATTCATCAGACAGAGTCAGTAAGAGCTCGACGAGCCGAAGATCTGCCAATTTTGGCCTTCCAGTGCGCCGACGGCGACCTCGGTCCACTGTTTTGAACCAGGGGCACAGAGCGCAATACCCCATAGATCAACGAATTGCTGACGTAAGTAGTTCTGCTCAAACGTCTTCACAACATATTTGCCGTACACGACGGGGCCTCAACCGGCATCGGGAGATGTAGTTCCAGTATCCAGTCGACGGACAGATGGGGCGCGGATGCTGCAATCCTCGATACTGAAGGTTCATTCAGAGAGACGCCGGAGATAGTTGCGAGCACGTGAAGCCGCGCACTTAATTGCCGTGTCCTGACAGGTTATCCTTAACTGTGACGATCATCTAGGTCCAAGTCTCTCAAGCCACGCCATAATCTACGCGGCTTCTTTCAATCAAAGCGGTATCAAACACTAGCAGTACGGCTAGTAGGCAACGACGTGGAGCCACGTCTAACGTACTTGCCAATGCCTGTGCGGCAGCGACCTGGATGCTGCGCTGTATCGCAGCCAGCACTCAACACGTTGAATCTTCCAGCACATTGCGCCCTTCCGAACACTTCCTTCGCGGCATCTTCCTCGCTATCGACTTACACAGCTCCGCGTACTGACTCATCTCCCCTGCTGGTCCCGTCCCACATGGTGTCTCTACTCAAGTAGCAACTCGAACTTCGACAGCTCGAGCCTGTGTGACAGGGCTGAAAGTCGGCTGAAATAGATGCTCCAAGGCCATGGCCCCGTCACGACAAGGTTTGCCATAGTTGTAAGTTTCAACCCTAGTAAGTTGTACAGCAATGCAATGAAGATCAACTCAATTTACTGCGCTTGACCTCGACGATGTAACGTTGAATGAAGACGTCAGAAGACAGCTTTCGATCTCGATACAACAGACGGAAAAGTCTCCACGGAGAAGTAGCTATATAACAAGCCTACATCGCCAAACAAAGACAAGTCCAACACAGCACAGCGCCCTCTTGACCTTCAAACATCCGCATACAACTCAAGAAATCACAGCATCTGCTTCACCTCCTTCAACATGGCACCAATTAGCCGCACCACCCTGGTTGCACTGACCAGCCTTGCACTCTCCGTCCTCACTTCAGCCACTCCAGCCAAACGTCAAGCCCAAGTTGACCACCCCCGCGTCAACGCAATCTGGACCAACAGCGACATCATAACCGCCGACCTTGGAGGTGGCAACCAGATCACGCACGGCTCTGGCTTCTCCCTGACCGATGAAGCAGGCAACGAAATATACCACAACGCCTACCCAGACGGTTACGCACCCTGCCAATCGGGCGGCCACACCTTCACACTCACAGGATCGTGCTTCGGAGGTGTCCCATATCAATTCACCTGCGCCTCTGAGTTCTCCGGTAACCCAGCAAGTTGTTCCGTTGGTGCTGGCGAAATAACATATACCGCTGATGGAAATTCGGACACTGGGTTTTATGGCATTTATGCTACGAATGATGGGTATTGCGGCATTTCGTTCCCGAGGGCGTTGCTGGATGGTTGCACGCCGGATGGGGATTGGACTGTTAGCGGGGCCTGATTTGAGAGTCAAGTTTTTGGTGGAGAGCTGTGCGAAGCGAGGATAGTAAATATGAGCCGACTTGCCACTTGTGGTGCAGCAGCGATATACTTGGACCGTTATGGGGTCATATGTGTAGATCCTCGGCATCAGTATGCAACGGCAATGAAATCTGCAATCAACTCTGAACCCAGTTGATCCGTCCTTATGCTTCATGGGACTCGCACTCATGTTTCAGGCTTGAAGACTTCCATGGTAAATCTGAGTCATTCCGCAAACCATTGATATCAGCAGGGACGACATTGACCTGACCACACGTTTTAAGGCATCATTCTGCTGCGCTCAGCTGTATTTCGATAGGCTTACTGTCCAGACTGTCAAGGCGGCCTCCCAGTCACCAACTTGGACCAAGGGGCGGTCATCTCCGGGCGGGTAAGGTTTCCATGCTCGAGGCCTCCATGGTGCATGCCTGTACACCGCCCTCAGCCATCTTTATTCCCCCCCTTGCCAGTAACATGTTTCATCACGGAGAATTTCCAACGGCAAGCCACCACATCTTCGCGGCCATCAACATGACCTCGTCCCTGCTTCATTCTCCTGGCAACAGTCGAGCGGTCACTTGCTCCTCCTTCGAGCTCTCATGGCTATCAATGCTCTCGTGCTCTTCGTTGAAGTCACCATGGTTGTGGTCAACTGCAACCCCCTCCGACAAAGGGACAAGACTATAATTCTGTTTATGCCGTCTGAGTACTTTCTCCTCTATTGGCCCCGTACCTGTCTGCGAGCGCCTCCACATCAAGAATGCTACCGCGATCGACATACTAACGATGAACAATGCGAGACAATATGCTAGTAATCGGAACGTCGTGGCGCTACCACCGCTAGCACCACCATCTTCGTCGTAGGCCTCCTCCGATTCCTTAAGCTCCTCAGCGTCCTCATCCTCGACGGCCTCAACCTCTCCAGTCGCATCAACAGGCCACAAAACCTCCGGCACACACTCCCGCAAATTCGTCAAACTCATCTGCCCAAGTGCCGATAATGGCTCCCTCGCCCTAATCATCTCAGGAGCCTCCACGAACGTCAATGCCAAGCCAGAATGCGCATGCCATTCCATATGGCAGTGAAAGAACCAGACACCTGGATTGTCAGCCCGGAACCTCAACACCGCACTTCCACCCCCAGGCACCATGATCGTGTCTCTCCTTATTGGTGTTGTCGCAAGATCCGTGGTATTGGGGTTGTACCGTCCGGCACTTTTAGCCGACCGATGCGCGACCTGAAAGGTATGCCCATGAATGTGGAAGGGATGGCCAGACATGTGCTTGTTGTAGATAATCAGGTCGATGATGCTATTGTGGGGGAGCACAATGGGGATGCTGCTGGGGTCGTAGTCATCGGATGTCTCGGCGGAGAATAGAGTTGGGATTTTCGGCTGGATGTACGAGGTTGTGTTGAACATCCAGTGTGAGAGGCCGTCGGCGGCTCGTTTCATTTCGACGACGAGATTGATTGTTGTGTCCGCGGCGGGTTGGAGAGGGGCCTCATCGTAGGGTTCGAGAGAGAAGTCGTCGATTGGTGGCATGCTGGGCACGGTAGGCATTGCAGCGAGTGGTGCCGTTGGGTCTGAGACAAGCCATCCGGTAACTGAAGGGACTTCTTCTTCTGGGTTGCTGCTGTGGCTCATCATGTGCCGATCCGCACTTCGGTCCATTGCTGCTGCTAATGCATAGTTTGTTCCTGGCATATCTTTCACACTCACCAGGAAAGCACATCTTTGCCCTGGTGTAAGGGACACCATGTTAGTCTTAGCTGATTTTGTGTACACACCATCGACCTCCACAATCGTCAACTCGTGTTCGTTGATCCAGAACTTCTGCGCTTCGAAGGCGCCCATGTTGACCAGTCTCACTAGGTACGTGCTACCAGGCTGTACATGAACTTTCAGGTCCTGGGTGTCGTTGAGCAAGTAAGCGTCTGGTTTCGGGTCGGTCAACATATTATTGTCAGGTCGCATGTACTTCGGCAGTATCTCCGTCGTTTGCTCATGATACCAGTCTGACAAGGTAAGCAGGATCTCATCATCATACATGTCTCGAAGGGGCGAGTTTGGATCGTGGACCACCAGGGCGCCTCGGAGACCATCAGGATACTGTGATTGCTGATGCGAGTGGTACCAGTAGGTCCCTACTTGATCGACCGTGAATTCATACTTGAAGAGACCGTCAGGCGGGATCGCGCATTGCACAATGCCGCTCGTGCCGTCCATAGAATTTGTACCGTTCATGAACAGCCCGTGAAAATGTAAAGAGCTGGACTGGTTACCGAGCTGATTGTGTACATTGATGACAACAGTGTCACCTAATGTGGCAGTAATTGTTGGAGGTGGCCAGATATTGTTGACGCCAATAACGGGGCGGGTGAAGCCATCTGGGGAGGCAAGTGTCCATGTGAGGTTAAAGTCATGGTTCAGGGTTGCTGCGTGGCCGGTATAACAGACAAGTAGCACAGTAGTTAAGAAGAGCAGCAGCATTGAGGATGGACTATATCAGACAAGGAGGTTTAAGAATGAATCTTACCAAGTATTCGGGACCATCCTTATGAGGGACTCGGACGTGCAGGGTCCACACTGGCAACGATGAGCACATTTTCGTGGTCGGCGACTGATCCCTCGAAAAGTCTCCGATGGGCTCAAGATCAGTGTCATGTAAGCAGGGGCCATGTGCTGCGACGTCAACATTGCCAACGGAAGGTGTTGCTTGACGAGAAGGCGAACGAATCCGTCGCTGGCGTGGGCTGACAAGGCACAGCGACTTGATGAAACTCATCGCGTCTTGATCTGGCCAGTTTGTATCGGTTTTCCGACGTCTCCCAGAACGCCAAGCCCGGTATGAGAACGATTGGAAACTCTGCCGAACTACGCCAGTCCCTCATGGGAAACTTACGGCTCGATGCGAACTGGGCGCTAAGGGCCGGCGATGGCTTATCGATAAGGCCCAGTCCAAAATTGTTGCGAATTGAGCAACGTGCTTTGACAATTCGTGGACCCGGTCAGCACCTCGATAAGCAGAATGGCACCTGCCCGCGTCGACGACGATTTCGTCTTTACTATCTCCGATAATGACGACTTGAGCATTAGTGAAGCCGACAGTGAGCCCGAAGTACCGAATCTGAAGCGAAAGCGAGCTACTGGCGGCGGTCCCGCAAAACGCTCGAAGAAGCAGAAAGTGAACAAGAAAGAGGAACCAGCGGCGGCCTCGGAAGATGATTTCGAGGAAGAGGCTGGTGTGAAAGATGAAGCCATTGACAGCGATTTCGAGTTCGACATAGGTGGTGTGGGCGCAGACGACACGATCGAGGACTTCGACGGATGGGGCAATGGTGATATTTCGTCGACTACGCTGCGGCCAAAACCAGCAAAAAAGGCAGTTGACGTGGACGAAATCATCGCAAGGAGGGCCGCGCGCAAGGACAAGAACCAAGCACAAAAAGAGCTAGAAGATGCTGGATCTGCGGACGAGCCTGATGATACCGAGGAAGATGCCATTCCTCAGGAAGATGCTGATGAAATCGAGTTCGACGATGAGAATCTAGCCGAGGACACTTTTGGAGCGGGTGCAGATACAGAAGATGAGCATGAAGCCGCCACAGAAGGATCTAATAAGGATGAAGATGAAGCTGAGTTAGATGAGGACGAGGCTGCTTCAGACAATGATTCAGTCGCTTCGCCAGTCAGACATCCAGACGACATGGCCAGTGATGCCGGGTCTGACGACGATTCACGGACTTCACAGGAGGATGCAGAAGAAGCAGCGAAGCGCAAAGCGTTCTTCGCAGACGAGGAGGCTCCCAAATCTGGCAAACCACTTTCTGACGCCGACACTTTCCAGCAATTCTCCCTGTCCCGCCCACTTCTTCGAGCTCTAGCCGCACTCAACTTCTCGATACCAACTCCTATTCAAGTACGAACAGTTCCAGTGGCACTGCGAGGCCTCGATGTAGTAGGATCAGCGCAAACCGGCTCAGGCAAAACGGCCGCCTTCCTCTTGCCGATCTTAGAACGTCTGCTGTATAGACCACGAAAGATCCCGACCACTCGTGTCGCCATCTTGATGCCCACGCGAGAACTGGCAGTCCAGTGCCACGCTGTCGCAGTTGCATTGGCCCGCTTCACAGACGTCACTTTTGCGCAAGTCATTGGCGGTATGAATCTGCGAGAGCAGGAAACGATCCTCAAGAAGCGGCCAGACGTGGTTATCGCGACACCTGGTCGTTTCATTGATCACATGCGCAATAGTGCTTCTTTTGCAGTTGAAAACCTCGAAATTCTAGTGCTTGATGAAGCAGACCGAATGCTTGAGCAGGGTTTTACAGACGAGCTGGACGAAATCCTCAAGACGATTCCACGATCACGACAGACCATGCTCTTCTCAGCAACGATGACATCTAGCGTCGACAAGCTGGTCCGCATAGGTATGAACAAACCTGTTCGGCTGTCGGTTGACTCCACACATTCCACCGTATCTGGCCTCACACAAGAGTTTCTCCGGCTGCGACCGGGGAGAGACACACCCGACTATCGTCTTGCAGCTCTGTGCGTCCTCGTTACGACTATACCAGACTACCAACAAAGGACCATCATCTTCCTGCGCACCAAGGCCACTGCCCATCGCATTCGCATAGTGTTGGGTCTACTAGGTCTGAAAGCAGGAGAACTCCACGGATCCATGACGCAAGATCAACGTATCGCATCAGTAAACTCGTTTCGAGACGGCAAGACAACACACCTGCTAGCCACCGATGTTGCCTCCCGAGGTCTCGATATCAAGAATGTACACACGGTCATCAATTACGAGGCACCACAGACACATGAGATCTACCTCCATAGGGTTGGTCGAACAGCCCGAGCCGGCAAGACTGGCCGATCTTGTACTCTCGCAGCAGAACCAGACCGCAAGATCGTCAAAGCAGCGGTCAAATCTTCGCGGGCTCAAGGCGCGAAAGTGGCATCGCGGACGCTCGATGCGTCTGCTATTGACGCTATGAAGGAGAAACTGGATGGCCTAGATGATGAGGTTGGTGAAATCTTGAAAGAAGAAAAGCAGGAGAAACAGTTGCAGCAGATGGAGAGCGAGGTGCAAAGGGCGGACAATATCATGAAGCATCAGGATGAGATCATGAGTCGGCCGAAGAGGACTTGGTTCGAATCAGAGAAAGAGAAACAGGCCAATAAGGATCGTGCTAAGGCTGAGATGCAGGCACTGGTGCAAACAAAGCAGAAGAAGCACTTGTCTAACAAGGACAAGAAGAAGTTGGACCTCTCACGTGACAGGAAGGAGGGACGTCAATGGAAGAAGGGCAAGGAAGATGCCAAAGATGCTGGGAAGAGAGACAAGAAGAAAGCTGGCAAGGCGAACGGATCAAAGCCAACATTGAAGGGTAGGAAGAGGTAGGGCGTGTTCGCTCAGCTACGAGCTGATCTCTGGCGATGTCAGGTCGATGTCGTTCGACAAGCACAGATGCTGAATTCTTGTCCACTTGGGAATCGTGGAGGCAGTAGCGACTGTAGCTTGATCATATTGTACAATACCTGGACCTTCATGCAATCTGCTCCCGGTAAGCTACATGGCAGCACGTCAATAGTCTCGAAGGCAAGACTACACTAGAAAAGTGATCCTGAGGAAGCGTATTCACGTGACGACTTAGATGCCGTAATCAGCTTAGTGTGTTTTCTGAGCTCATCTTCCGCGCCGAGACAACTCAACTTCTTTCAATTCACTTTCACGTTGTTACGTCGAACCACCTCAGAAATCTCAAATGTCAAGCTACGATGCCGAATATCTGCTTTTGCCAGATTACTGTACACGTGAACGTCCATTCACACCTGGTATGGTACTAGCCAAGACGCATGTCTTGTCTGAAGATGCAATATCCTTCTTGATTCCAGCTGGACCACATCTGTTCGTCGGAAGGGATAGACCTTGCTGAGTATGACTCGAGTCTAGCGATCGAGCTGCAAGGGCAATCGGTGTCCATGCACCATATCAGCCGTTATGTCACATCGCGAGACTTCTGCAGATATGTTGCCTCGCTAGCGGAAGACATATGTGGCATCGTGAGTAGTAGGCAAGTACAATGAAGAATGAAGTTGGAGCAACGAGAACGAATCGGCTCCCAGAATTTGCAAAAAATGAAGATTTCATATTGGATTGGAAGGATTTCATGACTAACGCTTGGAGCGACTGTGGTGATAGGACAGAATTTCGAGGAGGGTATCGTGTGTGCAAGGCAGGTAAGGGAGAGATCTCAGGAACTTAACTTTATTGACAATTGTACGTGCGCAGTATTTTCAGATGATCACACCCGGAGTCGAACTCATGTCGCTGTACTTGAAAGCTAAATGGCACAGGTCTTTAAACGTTTTGTACCACATCGCTTGTGAACGAATCACTCAAGCCGATCCGCTAGGATGAACCATTCCAGATCGCATCAGGCTACGCCTTTAGTCGGAACTGTGGCCAGCAATTCCTCCAAAGACGAGCGTCGACATAGGCCTCGCCAAGAGGCTATATTCTTCTACGAGTGTGACCTATTGAGAGACTTTTGGCTGTATTGAATCATAAGTAGGTCATTGGGAACGCTTGTTGGTGCGTTGAGTTGCAGTACTAGCCAGTGGTAGTTGAGATTATCACTGCCTATGTGGTTTGGGTCTGGAATTGAGTGACAGTTATCACCATGGGCTGCCTCATCAATGCTCTCACTCCGAAGTGCCTATCAGTGATATCGGTCACTGACAATCCTTCGCAAACAAGCTAGCTCCTTTCAATGATCTGCGAACCTCATCCTCGACAAGGCTGTCCCACTTCGACATTCTTCGACATCCTCTCCACAAACCCTCTTGCGCAAGTTGTGGCGCTGTCAACTTCGTTTCCCATATTTCAGTACGCTCAACACCTCTTGTCGTCATGCTTCGGCCTAATTCAGCGCCTGCGCAAAAGCGTCGTGCTAGCGAAAGCCCGCAAGATGATGGCGCCAAGCGTCTCCGCAGTGAGGAGACAAGCAGTCCTTCTGATCCAACTCAATCTATACCCAAATCGCAGAAGCCAAAACAGCGGCCCCCAAAGCGGCGTAGACAGGAGACAGAGCTGGTAGATCACGAGCGCTGTGCCACACCACCGTTGAGTCCTCCCACGCTGCCTCAGAGTCTGCTACCCACTACTGCCTTTGGCGCACGTCCCCTGGCCGCATGTGACGAGACCTTGGGGTCGACAGCTAACGGAAATCAGTCTGAGGCCGCTGACCTGACTTCATTCAATGGTGGTACATTGTGTCCGAGTAAAAGACGACAACTAACACGCCGCAGGCTCAGACGATGAATACGAAAGCTTAAGCGACGACGAAAGTGACGAAAGCGACGACTCCGAGTCAGAGGATGAAGATCTTGAAACCATCATGTCGAAGAAGGGTGTGATCGATGCTCAAGCGAAGGAAGCTGACCTACGGCATGAGGCTGATATGCTCATAAGATTCGGTGGTCTGCCAACGGCCGCAGGATCTTACCAGCCAGCATCGTACGAAATGGCCAGAGCTGTCACGCCTATCTTGTCCAAGCTTGGGTATTGCATGGTCCCTGCACGAGGATGCAAGGTTCATGACTCCGGTGAACGACTCTTCAAGATAGGTCGAAATCGTCTTCGTTCTGGCTTCGTCCCAAACGATCTTATACGTTACAAGGCTACCATCCTGGATTTGAGTTACGTAGACAGATGGGTCCCGAAACGAATTGAAGACGTCGAGAAAACTGAAGGAGGCTTGAATACTGTGGCTGCATTGCGATTGGTGGCGAGGAACGGCGGCTATGAAGTCATTGCTGAATACTTTGGCAATGGAGCAGAGCCAGCCGAACCAACAGAAGTGTCCACGAGCAATGTCGCTGATGGTTCGGTGGCAAGTCCTACTACCAGCGGTCTCAGAAACGTCAATGATCCCAACATATCAAACGACAACAGTCCAAATGCTGCATACCTTACGAACAATGGACTGGCACACGGCCCTGACGCATCAGCTGCTGTCCCTCCAACCTCAGACACACTTACCGAAACTGAACCACCCACCAGAGACCACGATATACATGGTCTTCACAGTGACAGCGAAGCCAATCCACACGTTGGCTCTCGAGACGCTAGTAAGAGTGTAGCTCTGAGTTCAGGAGAGCCATCACCCGTCGCCAGTGATGCTCATGCCGATGCCGACAGTCTGACGCAAGATGTACAAACCGAACCACCAGATCAGCTGACTGAGGCCAAGGGTGTTACGTCAGTCGAGGTGCGACAGAATACTGTGAGCCCAGATTCTTTGTCCGCAAGAATTGAAGGTTCTATCCAGGATGAGCATGATGATGAGTTACCGGAAAGCGACGCTGAGTCTGTCCACATCAAGCAGGAGCAAGAGCGGGGAGTATCCCCGTACCTTGAGCGGGGCGAAGACTCGGAGGATGAGCAAGCTGATCTTGGCACCGAAGGGTTGGACAGATTCGAGACTTCACTACTCAGCGACGAGGGTGAGAATGCCGCTTCTAGCAATACGGAGCGCAGCGAAAGCGTCACGGCAAATCCGCAGCATTCCTCAAACACTCGAAGTGACCATATTACGGCTGAGATACGAAAGCGTATAGGCTATCGGTTTATTGGCCTGACAGATGACGCTGTGGCGAAGCCGACAGAGGCAGGACCTGCATCTCGCGTCAGCAGCACGAGTGTTCTGATGGCGAACGGCCAGCATGGGCTTCAGCGTGCTACTCAGTGGACTGAACAGCGATACCCGACAGGACGTGCTGTTGGCCCGACCCGTCCAGTTCCCTCTCGCCTTTCAATTGGTCCCTTTGGCCCTGAGGGTATCTCGCGTGATTTCGAGCGTTACAAGACGGCGACAGATTTGAAAATGAAGAGCTCGCAAGATGCGAACTATGCTGTCTCAAGAAAGATGTCTGCTCTTGAGGGCCGCAGAAATGTTCTACCTGGTATCGTTGGGGCCCCGGTACAACTTGGCAGAAACACTGCGGGATACTATGATCGCATCCACAGAGGTGTTGCTGATGCAAACAATGATATCACTGCCTTGAAACAAGAGCTTGCTGGTAAAATCAAGGAACAGGAGGAACAACTCGCTGAGAAGGACCGCAGAATCACGGGCCTCGAAGCACGACTTGAACAGACTGAGCAGAAACAGAAGGACTTCGAAGCACAGGTCAAGAGCTCTATGAACTCTTCCCGAACTAGACAACAATCGGCTGCACGAGTATCAGATGTCAACTTTCAAATCGCGAATCCTGCGAGGCGGCCATCTGTCTTTGCTCCTCAGTGGATCCCATTGAAAGGTCAGCAATCAATGATCACCTCGAGCTCACCTCAACACAGTATCACAAGTGACTACAGACACCCCGGAGACACCGCCGCTAAACACTTGTCGTCGATTTTGTCGCGACCGGCGATCAATGCCAACACTCAGTTGCAGCTCATTCAGGCAAAACCACCACCAAGTCTCGTAGCAAACACTAGCATTCCCTCGTCAGTCCAATCCCAGCAAGCGGCTCGGTCCCTTGCAGGCCGGTTTGTATTTGTCTTCAAAAAGGATGTCGCAAGCTCCAGCCGCTACATCCAGCCTCTTGAACGATGCACGAAGATCACTTACCTCTTCGGGCCTGCCGTGCAAGCCAATATTGTGACTAGTGAGGCCAGAACTCTAGCAATGTTGGTGCCAGAGCCACACGATCTGTCGGTCAATCGAACGTGCATTGCGTTCAAGAACGACCAAGCAACGTTCGATAATTGGCATAGAACAGTCAGCCGTATGCCTTATGGAGCTGGCCAGATTCGGATCGATGTCGTCCCAGATATCTACTGATCCCAGTTGAAAGACGGAGTTTCATCTGGAAGAGGATTCCTTCTCGGTACGGAGATCTTGGTAGTCGAATATGTAAGGTGGTGTCAGAAGCAGGGCAGAAGTACTTTGAGGTCGTTCAGGAAAACTGTCAAGGGTTCTGGGAAGATGAGGGCGAACAGGAACTGGACCGTCCCAATTCGATGTTGATTCTACTTTCGTTGCTTTAATACTTTCGTTGCTTTAATGGTAGGATTGTCCATGCCCTCAGTCTGGGTTGGTGGAGTATTGATACAATGGGCGAGACTTGCAAGCGAACAGAGGGTTGGTGCTACAAGACAGTGTCTAGCCATAGAGCCAGACATTACAAATCCAACACTTCTCGCGACTTCTTCGATATCTCATAATGATGACTCCCGGTCAGCATCTGTTGGCTACATAGGCTTTCCGACGTCCGTCAAGGAACTGAATATCGTTGTTGATGCTTTGCCTGGCCACAAATAGATCTGGCCGATGGCAAGGTTCATGAACCCGAATCAACTCTATTCCAGCCCGACGATAGCGTCGACGACACTCGACTTGTGGCATGACGCTCCTTCGTTGATAGCACATTTTCACGCTGAGGAAAGACCCGTCAGTGAAAATACCACGATGCAAGAGCACCAGTGCAATTCTGCGATATCACGAAAATCGCCAAACAAATATACAGCACTGCCTACCTGACCAGCGTATGACAGCTCATCCACTTCTTTATGTCTACTCACCACCCTTCAGAAGCATCTGTGTTCACCGCAAAGTATCTCGCTCCTAACAAGTACCCAGCCAGGCTGGATATATCATCGCTCAATCGAATCTGACAAGTCTCATCCGAACACTTTGAGACTCCCTGAGCCTCTCACCCTTTTGACACCACAAATGAACCACCTAACAACTCCCTACAACTACCTCCATCCATTCAGCCTCTCACCTCAATGACACCACGTTTTCCTTCCTTGCGAACAAGTTTTCGACACCTCTCCAGGAACTTGTCCAAAATCCCCTGGCCATAATGATCGATACATGGATTGGCAGTCACACGTGCACGGTCCTCAGGGCCTACAAAGAGCGCGAGCTTCACCTCAGTGGAGTCCTTGACGCGAGCCCCATATCACCTTGCCCGCACGCAAAGGGTGATGATGTTGGTAAGTTCGTCGATGGGAGCACTATGACAGATATTCTTCTTGCCTCTGGGGAAGAATTGGAATCGAATGCTTGGGGTGATCGGCGCAGGTGGTGGAAGTGGTTGAGACGTGGTAGCAACTGGGTTCTGTTAGATCGCGAAGCCGTTGGGTGGGAGCATTCTACTCGTCTGTTGCGCTAGACCCAAAGGCTTGTTGACAGAGGAGGGCAATGCGACTGCTGGAAGCCGCGATCCTGCTTCAGCTTGACTGGGTTGGATATCATGCGCTGAATCGCTACCCATTGCTCTTGACAGCTGAAGGGTGGGGACCTCGCTCGGAATGTTCTCAGATCGCTGTTCCTGAACTTGGTTGACGTTCAATTCGCCCTGATATGCTGCACCATTGTGAAGTTGTTGTGTTGCAGGCTTGTTCTCATTCATGGTCAGTTCTGGCGCTGTGGCTGTGACTGTGTTGTTTTGATATGGTAGCTTCTCATAAGCTGCGCCTATCTGAGAGTCTTCGTTGCTTCCTTCGGCGTGGATATCGACTGAGAAGTTGGAGATGGTAGGAGACGGCGGTGTTACAGCCCGATCGGGACGATCGTGCTGATCGTTCGAGTCACCAGACGGAGCTGCACCCGTATCCTCGTCCTCACTTATGTCAGACATGTAGAAGACGTTCACGCCCTGAATACCACGGGCTGTTTCTATTTCGTCCTCCATTCTTCTTTTGTCCTCCAGTATCTTATTTCTGCGACTCTTCTGTAACAAGTACTCATCATCATACCACATTGGCGATGTTGATCGGCGAGATCGGTGAACTTCTTCCTTCGAGCTGCTCGGTACAGGCGGTTTGCTGACCTTGTTGGGGCTCGTTATTTTCTTCTTAGCCTGTCGAGGCTTGGACGCTTTCGTGGCCGGTCCTTTTCGTGCAGGATGAGTTGCTTTTTTAGTAGTGGCCTGTTTCGTGGCTGTTTTGGAAGCGACTGATTTGCCGGACTTTTTCGTTGTTGCCGATTTGGGAGTTTCTCGATCGCTGACACGTTGTCTCGGGTTTGCTTGGTTATGTTGGTCAGTAGACTTGAAGTTGAGTTGATCAAGAGCTGCAGCTGCAGCCCGGGATGCATCCAGCTGAAGCTCCTTGAGCCGTCCGGAAGTAGGAGGTAGTGTAGCGGGTGTAACCTGCGGCATGTGCCAAATATTACCTCGGACTGGCCCTGGTCTACTCGAGTGCAATGACTCTGTAGGTACGACTGGAATAGAACTGCTAGAGCCCTGTGGAGAGGATGTCGCAAGTGACACTGGTTTATGAGGGATATCCCGCTCAGGCACAAGAGGTGGTGGAACGGTAGAGGAGTCTTCGGCAGTGGAGACATCGTCATTTATTACACCGAGGCCAGACCCTTTG
>Ga0115854_10150_pt1 | contig 15269 bp, 17 predicted proteins | sample InSIn2SAF170_FD_83868 | JGI IMG/M metagenome (GOLD analysis project Ga0115854, IMG submission 83868)
GGACTTCTTTGTGTACAAATTCGCAGCCTTCGCGATGGATTCCAACTCTGTCTTGAAAGAGTTGGCGTAAGCCATTGTAATTTTTGCGTGCGTTCCAAGGTAGCAAGATCGATGGAGAGTCGATGTTTTTAAGAGTTAGAGTTGTTAATCGAGGTTGGAGTTCATTTGGGAGTCATTCACCATACATTTGGTCAGTGCTCACATAGCGTGCTTGGCAAGTTTACGTTCAGTCACATATAACAGCCCGTACCTTTCACTCAGACGGTTTCACTTAAACTCAAGATTAAAAAAGTGACACACATCGTAAGGCGAGATAGGGTATCTCACAGATAACTCCGAGCAAACATAGTGCGCCCTCCCACATTCTTCCTCTCAATAACCCTCTCCAGGCGTTCAATGTCTCTTGAATTATTTCCGTGGATCATAGTTCTTATCCTCGAACGTCCAATCACTCTCAAAGTCCGACTCTTCGTATGTGCCGTTCTCATGATTAGCCCTCTTAGACTTTCGCGGTGTATAAGAGTCTACCCCTTGATCCTCAGCGTCGTTGATACCATCCATCTGTGCAATCTCTTGTGCATCTTGTAGTAGCTCCTCAGTCCCAGACCTATATTTACTTCCCTTGTCCATAGGACTAAGCCTGGGAGGGCCTGTGTCCTCGTATGGGGAGTCTCTGTCGTCTGACGGCGATTGGACATTGCCGCATTTAGCTTGCGACGACCTGGGCGTATCAGTTCCGTCGTCGCTCGGCGAAGACAAGTCAATGACTAGGCCTTTTCGCTCTTTGGCTGATCGAAACTTTGGAACATGTCGGGACGGCGCAATAGGCGGTGACCCACGCTTCGTGGAGGGGCTAGGTAACCCTGCTCCATGTAGCAGGCCCTCGGAGTTACGCCTACGAACTGGTGTGGCTGCAGAATAATTTGAGACAGGCATATACTACTCTCGTCAGTAGTGATCTTGGGATTAGTAAGAGTATGATGTACCTGAGGCCTCGAGAAAGTGCGCATGATGTTGTACTTTTTCGAGTAAGTGGCAGTGTTCTCTTCCCTTCGTTGACTGTTCGCCGGTACTAGGTTGCTTATATCCCTACTCGTATGGCCCTGATATACTAAGTTAGGAACTTAGCAAGAGTCAAGGATATAACTTAGATAATAGGACGTCCCTCAAAATGACTTATAGGCTGCTGAGTGTCGAATTCTTCGCGTGTAGAACTCGCCTGACCCTTCATCTGGCCACGACTTGTTTGCTGGGAGAAAGTTGGCACATTATGAAAGGAGCCTTGTTTGTCGTTACCCTTTATACTCTTTTCTTTGGTATCTCCAGAATGCCGCTTCTCTTCCAACAACGATCCAACTTCTTTCCACTTCTGAGCCATTCGGCCCTTGACTACTGAGAGGCCTATAGAAGAAGGTGCTGCGCCCCTTGGTCGTTGCGATGCAGGCGGAATAATCCTATATACTGTAACTTTAGGTCCTCTAGGACCATCTAAATCAGTTGTAACCCCTTGTCTATGAGTATATTTCGTATCCTACGTATGACATCAGTATGCTGAACTTCGAATAAACGACAGGCGCGAACGTACGAGAGGACGCGGAATAGTTCGAGACAGCGGCGCAATGGGTGGATTTCTAGAAGGCCTGGAATGATACTGCCTGTCGATCCTGTTCAATGGATACTGGGGGGTACGACCACTGGCGACGATTTTCCGTGTCTCACTTGGACGATCAGTCGGCCCAAGTGGATTATCCGAACGGCCATTGGACAATGCCAGGGGGTTGAGGGTATCAAAGTGTCCAACTTTGGCTCCAGCGAGGCTTGGTGCAGGCAGGCTATATCCAGCGGAACGTGTGCCAGATTGTGGAATGGAACTTTTCCCACTCCTAATAGGTGGCCTCGATGTCGTCGTCATATCCTGAATTCGCCGTTTCGATGTCAGGTCTTGACCTCGTGGGTTCGGCATCGCAGTAATACCACTCCGACTAACAGCCTTCGGTATCGGTACCCCATTCTGTAGCCCAGGTCGTCTCATCGGCTCGCGAACACTTGGTCTCGGTATTATTCCCTCCACGTCCTCCCTCCCTGCAAAGTGAATATACACATTCAGCCTCTCTCCTGCGCCTACGAAATACCTCCCTGCTTCCCAAGCAGCTCTATCGACCACGTCTCTACACTCCTGCCTCTGGAGATGCAGATGCGCGTCGAAGAGTCTTCGATTCTTGAACAATGACATATGGGCTCGCTCAAGGAGATCCTGCCACTTGTATTAGTATTTAATTTAAGGGAGCGGAGGGGGCGCACATCATAGCTTCGAAGCCGGCTACTAGGGAGACCAAGGCCTCGTTTGTCTGTTTCGAAGTCTCGGACGATGACGTCTGGGTTCGACATGTTGGAACCTGTCTGCATATAAGGTGGTGTGAATAGCGACGGTAAAGTTGGCTTAGAAAAGTTGCGTGTAGGAGAAGGAAAGCGTAGAAGTAGTGGGTCAGTCTGGGTTTATATGCTATGGAAGAAAAAGAGTGCGCTCGTGATCCGGCCGAATGCCCTGGCAACGCGCCCAGCGCAAATAGGAAAGAAATATTTTTCGTAATCTTTTGTAACCTAGGTAAAGGTAGATGGGAGGGAAAGAAAATAGAAGATTAGCCAGGCCTACGCCGTTGTGTGAAAAGAGGATATACTTTCCTCCACCTTTATCCTACACTCCTCCAGCTCCCATATACCACCTAAAGCATGCTGGTGAGCCATCGAAGTATCGTTTCCGCTAGAGAGGATTATAGGCTAGAGGGAGTATATTCTGTTTGAGCTCCCCGCGTAAGATCATCCAACTCCCTGCCTACCCGGCCGAAACCCGCAAAATCTCCCCGATCAAGATTGAGAAACATTGTTCGATCCTACTTTCAAACCTGCCCTGCCCTTCGCTCATGCTCACTTCCCCATTCTCAGCACTGCATCCCTCATGGCTCTTACCCCATACTTGCGATGCAACCTCGCAAATTTCGGCACGAGCTCGATATCTGCTATCCCAATCTGCATGTCACCATAGTGCTCTGGCCGGTTTCCAGCACCTGTACAATGGTGACGGGAAGTGTACGCATAGAGGTGACCTGACTTGGCGACGATAGCTCGGACGAGTGGCCGCCTCTTAGGATCCTTGCAGCGTTCAGCGCAAGCTCGGCCGATAATAACACCGGTCTCGAGGATACGGCGTGACGCCTTGTAATCGAGCGTTTGTATTCTTCTGTGCGTATCTGAGGCGCGCTCTTCATATGGGGGCGGCAAGTCCAGATCAGTAGGTGCATTGAAAGGTACAGGCTGGGTTACCCCGGAAAGGTTTCGTTCTCTGGGTTGATCTGGTAATGCAGCTTGGTTAGTAAGTCCATTGTAGCAAGTCCGCCTTGGTGGCTCGGATCCCGCTCGTGGATCTCTGTGATCTCTATGGCTGACTCCAGTGCGCGATTCGTCAATATCAACGTCATTATTGCTGTCCGATTGATCCGTATCCGATATCGACTGAAGAGGCTCTGATGCAGCGCGAGAAACTCCACGATGTCCATGACCATCTGTGGTGAAAGATCGAACAGTTTCCGCCTCGACGTCGACAGAGCGCTCGACTCTATCCGTCATTGAGATGTTGGGACCGATGCCCGCCTCCTGACTGTCAGGCTCCGTTATCCCGCCGCTCTTGCCATACCCATCCCAGTCCACTTCCTCACCGTCAGACTCTTCAATTCCACTGCTCCTCCCATACGCCTCCCAGTCCACGTCTTCGACCCCGTCCTCACCATCCCAACGCATTTTCTTCCCCACCCTCTCAACGAAATGCGCCCAAAGCACCAACTTCCTGTTTCCCTTGTGATTCTCCACAAAATCGTCCTCATAATAGTCTCCTTCATCCCACGCCTTCGCCACAGCTTGCCCCTCACACACCCCATTCTCGAAGTGAATGTGGAGCTCAAGCGCCGCCTCGTCCTTTCCGAAAATCTCATAAATATGATCCTGTAAATCCTAAGACGTGTTAGCATAGTGACGAGGTGAGAGGGGACAGTAGAATTTACTGAATATTTTTGAGCGCGCTTGCTAGCAATACGGTAACTCGATGAATTCTTCCGAAACTCACCGACTAGAATTGCGGGCATGCTAAGGTTGGTAGACATTTCGGAGACGTGAGAGAGTATATAATACTCTGAGAAGCACAGTAGGTTGTTGGTCTGATGGAGTAAGAGAGGTCGTTGAAAAAGGGTTTAATCAGAAGAGATACATTTATCAATATGGTGATAGAGTTGAACTAGAGGCGAGGGAAGAGGAGAGAGACAATGACGACGATAAGGATAATTCTTGGTCAAGGAGAGAGATGGCTAAGAGCGAGGTGGTTGCAACTAAGTTCGTAGACTTTAAGGCAGCATTCATCCTTTCGGTATAATGGCGACATTGCTTTACTTGACAGGAGCATTGATCTACGCTCAGCACTGTCGTGCGCCGGTTTCTCTTTCATAGACCGTGATCGACGCGAAAGTAGTCCTTATGATCAGGCGGTGCTTATCAACAAGTTTGTTAGTCATTCGTGAAGATCGCATTGCCGAGAAGATATTTGCACTTAGTGGAATGACTGGGGCGAGAGGAGGACGGTACGCACCTTCTAGGACTCTCCGCCCAAGCGCTAGATGCTGGCCACAGAAATACAGATGATATGATGACCAAAGTGAAAAGAGCGCACAAACATCAACAAGAGCGACCCGACATGACATGATCGATGAGCATTCTTAGTAGACTGACTAGTAGCTGTCCATGTCCATCCAGCACCTTAAAGAAGATATTCCAGTTCCAGTTCCATTTCCAGTTCCAGCGATACCCACCATCCATCTAAAGTTACCAGCCCATCGAGGTCAGGAAAATGAGTCGGTCAAATATAGCTTATAAACCGAAGGCCTAAGCTTGCTGCCAAAGCGGCGATTCATCTAGCATCCACCACCCCATTTCCACCCTCGCCTTCCTCAAACGCCAGGCAGCAAAATGATAGAATACCCCCACCCAAAGCAAGAAATACCATTGGCTCATTAAAAAAACAACTTCCCGCGAAAAGCGACACCAGTGATGCAAGCTTTTTATGCCAGATAACCGAGCTCATCGCCTTCCAGCCGTTCCAGATACTCCTTCTCGAGGAGGATGTCGATGCACTTCTTGATGTCGGGAACCCGAGGCATGAAGCGGTTCTTGATTTGTTGGATGGTTTCTGAGACGAGCTGTTGATGCTTCATCTTCTTGCGAGATTTCATGATACGCACAATGGCCGACTATATCAAAGTTAGCATGTGAATTCTTGTGGGCAGGGAAAATGAGGGAAGACATACCTGCATCAGCAGCTTACGGTCCTCCTCGATCGTCTTGTGCGTATCCTCCACCTCCTGCTTCTGCTCGCTCTTGATACCAATGTTGAGGTTGACCTTGATCTTCTTGGTCTTGAACCCTGAGTTGAGCTTATAAGTCGTGCCAGATTCAGCCTTTGCGCCCTCTGGCTGAGCAGTCAGAACCTTAGCCTTGATGAAGACACCGATGCTGGGATCTAAAGTCTCCTTTCCGAGCTTAGTGCCCTCAGCCATCTCATCATAAGAGACAGTATCGCTGTCGTTGAACAGCAACAGTATCGCCATCTGGTAAGTCGAGACTTGGAAGGTAGGCGAGACCTTGGTCCCGGAAACTTTGCAGTAGTTGGCCTTCATTTCACCCTTACACAGCTGCCACAGCCATGACAGCTTTCGGCCCTGATGCTTGTGATTATAGAAACGTGCAAAACGCTCGTAGGTCTGAACAATTAGCTGAGGAGGCGTAAATGGCGTCGTTGGTGCGTTCAGGGGCCAGAAGCCCGTGCCGAGAATGTGATATGTAGTATCAATAGCGTTCTTGAGGTCGTCCTTATCGAGGGTCTGTTCTAGCCACTCCTTGTAGGCACTGTTGAGATCCTTAGAGATTTGCATGTCCTGGAACATTCGTTGCAGCTTATTCGTGTACTCGAAACCGCAAGCCTCTTTTAGCTTGGAGATCATGCTTGTCTCGGCATCGTCAGATGCTGATGTGGTCTGTACCAGACGCTTGGCCAGCATGCGGGAGTAGAATTTCTGGAAGACATCCTTGTCCTCAATGTACTTGAACACAGTCATAATCTGCGTCAGAAGCTTCTCCATATCGTCCTCCTCAGTCATCTTGGCTGTCGACTTCTTCAGCAGCGTATCGGTGTACTTGGCGAGAAGCTCGGGAGACTTGTTGGAGCCGGACTTGCAAATTTTGTTGCGGTTCACGAATTCTCGACAGGCATTGTCGAGCGAACGCACGAATTCGGACTCGCCATTGAAGGCCCGGTTGACGAGGTCCTGGTACTGTGTGTGTACTTCGAGGAGAGCTTCGACATATACCTTGGGCTCAATGTTATCACCTTCCTGGGCGACCTTCTCGACTGCGGCAAGACCCGCTTTCCTTACGTGAGTCTCGAAGCGATTTCGTAGAGGATCCAGACCTTCGGGAATACGGGCAAGCAGCTTGTACATGCGACCGAGGTCCTCCTGCTTGTCGTGATCGAGGAGAATCTGAAACTCTTCCCGCAGCGCCTGAGAATGAGCGGTGATGAGAGCTTCCTCGCAGCAGCGCATCAACGGCGACATGATCTCATTGAGCAAGTAGAGAGGAACACGATCCTTCTCTTCATCCAACCGTGCCTCGGCCTTCTTCATGTACTCGACCACACTGTTCTCCGCTAAGAACTGCTTAGATTCGTTGTTGTAGTACTCTGAGGTCGCCTGCAGGAAGGGCTTCTCGAAATACTCCTTGTAGACGTCCAATGTAGATTTCGAACTGTCCGACTCATCGAGACCGAGGGAGACAAAGGAGTCGACGACGGATTTTATATGCGACTGCTCGATGGTCTCGCCGTTGCGCTGCTTCTCGACCAGCTTCAGCACCGAGCGCATGACGCTCTCCTGCGTGCCGATGAACATGTCCTCTTTCCATCGCACCAGGTGGAGGGTGTAGATATCGTAAATGTTCTTCTTTCCCTCATCCATCTCTCGCTTCACCCAATGTCGGTTGAGGTATCGGAACAGATGGTTGTTGTATTGCCCAGCGGTCGTATACCGATTCCATTCTTTGATGTAAAATGTCAGAAGAGCTTCATCGACGTGCTCTTTTGATCGTGCCTGGACGCCCTGGAGATGTGTCTTGAGGTATTCAATAAGGTGCTGGTACAGGTCCTCTCCGAGAAGGTGTGCTCCGCCGCGGTTATTGTGACTCGAGAACGCCGTCCCTGCGACCGCTTTCTGTGCCGTACAGAAGTTGTGGATGGCTGTGTAGAGACCCATGTACGTCTTCATGTCCATGCCGCCCCGGAGGTTGGTCATGATCTTCTCGACGCCGGCTTCGAGGTACGCCCATCTATAGACACTCTTGTCAGCAATGCCGTGGCAAAAACGCGTTTGGGTAGCGGTAGAGGCGGTTGTGATTCACGTAACAGAACGAACGTCCATCGAGATTCATGAAGGCGTTGCGGAAGGAAGTCATGGAAACCACATTGGCGGACAGATGCAATAGAAGCGTAGATGTAGAAAGACTACTGCCGCCTGGTCCAACTCTTTTGCGAAACCCAGGCCGGGCATGAGGTAGGGGCGGAGCGACTTACGTTGCTTTGACATCGTCCTTCGCCGGGACGGGGGGCATCTGAGAAGCCATTGCAGATGAGTTCGTCGCGTGCTCTGGGGCACTTTTCGGGGGCGACTTCTTGCGCTTGAGAAAGTGTATTGTGTCGGTGGTATTGTCAAGCGCGGAGAGGAGCTAAATAGGCTCCAGCGAGAGGGCGAGGTTGAGGTCGATCGGGGAAGGTGGGAGGAGCGCGGAGGCGTTGGCGGAACGGACCTTGCGGCGGGCGTGGTTTTATGGGCCCAGCGGCGAGTATGGATGTGGCTTGGCGGTGTGCAGTCACGACGTGAAAGGGAACATGGAAGAGGGTGGAAAAGAAGAGAGAAGCGACGGGTGAAGGAGGAAGCAGCGGCGAGGTTTTGTGAATCACGATGAGGTTCAGGCACCGACGGAGCTTAGAGGGCTTGGCTGGTTCAGCCTTAACGATGGCCGTGTCTGGCGCCTTGAGTGACTCCGCGCTTCACACTTCAGAGTGACTGCCAAGGCATGCGCACTGTGCTCGAGCAATAGAGTTGCGGTAGAAGTAAGATTTACGCTCGCCGTCTGCAGCTGGACGGTTCGATCATGCGGGCCATCGGTGGCACCTGCGAGCACACCACCAACTCATGCGGTGGCGCACATCTCTACAGCAGCTAGTAGCATCTCGAACCTAGGACGGTGCGGAAGAACCCTTTTCTACGACTGCAGTACGAGTAGTTCAGCGGAGAAGCACCTCTGCATTTCTCAGAGAGCTTCAACGCTGAGACTCGTCGATGACGTCTTTTCGAGATCATTGGACTCCGCAATATCCTTTCTCAACCTCATCTCTCAGTTTATTCAAAAGGTTGATATCAACCGTACTCAATAAATTTTGCTCTTGCCTTACGAACTCTTCCCTATCTGTCACTTCCAAAATTCATTCTGGACGTTCGGTACGACCACTATATGGGCCACTTGATACCCGTCGAACCTACCAAGGAGTGTCCACATACAGTCTCGACTCAACGATTACAAACACAAAGGTCAAGCGAAAACTCTGGGTATCAACACGTCAAACTACCAATCTTCCAACACACCATACACTTGGAACGTAATGTCTAAACTCACCCTAACTCCCCTCGCCTCCCTCCTCATCTCAGCACACCACATTCCCACGCACTCCCACCTCCCAAATACAACCCCACATTCGCATCCCCTCCTAATCTACCACTCCGCCTATCCCCCCAGCACCTCCCCCTCAATGCTCGAATCCCACCTCCGTACCAACTCCGTAAGTCCACAATGGCGCTACACCATGTACAGCACAACGCACTACCACAGCACAACACACGAAGTACTCTGCATCTACTCAGGCTCCGCACGTCTTCTCTTCGGCGGCGAGAAGAACCCGGGGAAAGTGGAAGCGGAAGTGAAAGCGGGCGATATGGTTGTGATTCCCGCGGGGGTGGGACATCGATTGATGGAGGATTTAGAGGGTGGGTTTCAGATGGTCGGGAGTTATCCGAAGGGGTGTAGTTGGGATATGTGTTATGGGACTGCGGAGGAGGGGGATATGAAGGAGAAGGTTAAGAGTGTCAAGTGGCTTGAGAAGGATCCGTTGTATGGGGACGATGGGCCGGTGTTGTGGAGTAAGGAGAAGTTGGAGGAGGTGGGGAAGGGGAAGAAGTGACGATGAGATGCATGCACGTTTGACTTTGATGCAATGTTTCTGCAAGGACCTAGTACGGAAGCAAAGACTCATTCTTGGGCAGAAGTAGAATGCGAGGAAGAACGCTTTCTTACATGAGGGAGATGCATCTTTGTACAGAGGAGATGATAGCTTGTTACCTGTGACTGCATAAGGGAGAGCCCCACGTTCATCCTACACGTACACGTACCAGTACAGCCAATCCAGAAAGCTCTATGTCGTGAGAAATTCCGATACGGGTGCCGCATAATCCCTCTCTAGACCCCCGAAAGCTAATATCATACAAGCGTACACGCATAAACTACTTCTTAATATCTTCAGCCTTGTCAGCAATATCCTCGGCCTTTTCGTGGATCTTTTTTTCCGCCTCTTCAAGCGGATGCAGAACTTCGTTCGGTATTGCGTCCTTTGCCGTCTGTCCAGGTTTAGCGGTCGCCTGCTCGAGTTCCAACTTCTCCTCGATCAGCTCTTCCTTTGCTTTGATAGATTTTTCCACCTGCTCAACAGCCCGCTCGATCTCTACCTCCATATCTGGCAACTTGAAACGCTCGGCAATGAGCTTCCCATTCCATCGCTGCAACACCATCACATCTTCTGTTCCGTTGTTTGTCTGCTCTTCGACTACTTTTGCAACCTCTTGTTGTTGCAACTTTGAAGGCCGCGGTGCAGCGCGCGAGATCAGGCGGGTCGGGTACATGAGGCCTGCTGTGTAGACTTCGTCGAGCTCCGCGGAGGGGTTGGGGGTTGGGAGGTTGTGTTGGAGGAGGAATTCAAGATGTTTGGAGCCAGTGAGTGCTGTCAATGTTAGCCGGATACTTTCGATTTAGATAGTCAGTTGCCATACCTTTCCAATGCGACCATGTCCTGTAGCAGAGGTAGAAGAAGGGCAGATTGGGTATGCTGTATAGTGTGAGCTCTGCGGTCCTCAACGACAAAAGAAGCAAACGTACACCGGGATGAGCATGAAGGGAATAGTAAAGGGCATGGCGACGACGCTCCAAATGGCCTTGCTTCTATGCATCGCCTGGCGTTCCTGCGCCAACTTCCTCAAGATCTCGGGCACCTTCTGTTGATGCATGTACAATCCGGGAAATAGAACCTGGTATTTCTCCCGCCCTTCCACAATGGCCAGTTTTCGCTTCGCCGTCAGCGCGGGTATTGTCTTGAGCCCCCATTCCTCGTAGGGGATCTGCTTGAGCAGGTGGTTGCCATAGTAAGTGACCTTCTTCTTCCAGTTCCCGACCGCCTTCTCATCTTTCTCCCACGCGGCCCACGTCTCGTTCGCCTTGATAGTGACCTTGTCGAGGATGTTGCGCTCGGTGACGGCCTTCTCGTGCAACTTTTCGCAGTAGATGAGCGACCGTCGCGTCGAGATGGGGAGCAGGAAGAGGCGCATGCTGGCGAATTGGCAGACTTGGCGATGAAGCTGGAGGTTTTAGTAAGCGCAGAATGGCGCTGGGCTTGGGAGACGTCGTCAAATGCGCTCTGGGTGAAACATTGCGGGCTCGTGGTCGGCGGAGGAGACGTGTTTGAAGAGTCGAGGTTTTGGTCGCGAACCGGCTAGTGCGATGACTTCATGCATCCTTGCTGGCTAGAGCTTTGGATGTCAAGGTTTCCTGATCGACACCCGACAATTTCCCACCGACGGCGCATGCACCACCACACATCAACTCAAGGCTTTCGCTCGCGATAGCGTCGCCAGTCGCCCGGCAGCTGGAGGTGCCCGTCAACACTCTCTCTATACGCACCGCGAAGGCCGAGCATGTCGCGCGCCGCCATTGTCACGCCCTCGTAATCCACCGCTCACCGCCAAGGCCCTGCTCTGCACCGTTTGGGCGTCTCGCGTTCACGAGCCTCTCATTAAAGCCAAAGCCACCCGCTCGCTCGACGTGGATTCTCCGACAGACGTCTGGCCGCAGCCCACCGCGGCGAGGCAAGAATGGCTGGCACCTCCATGGCAGAACAGAGCAATGGCACTCCCCCTCTCAATCCGAACCGCCTGCTTCCGTCGCCCATCCCTCCGCGGCCAACCTCCTCGTCCCTGTGCTCGCAGCGCCCGCAGTCCGGAATCTCAGCCGTGTCCTCGAACAACGGGAGATATCGCGACGACCAGCTCGACGGCGCCACTGTGCGCAAGTCGCATAGCCATTCGGTGTCCTCGAATCCACAAACGCTGGCGTCGTCCAAGGGCAGTCTGTCGGCAGTGTCGAATGACAACAAGGACAAACAACGTGCTGTGCGGACACTACCTCGTAAGAGACCGAATACGCTGCAAGCGACCGGAGCAATTCATAAACTAATACTGTACAGCATGGGTCCAATCTGCAGACGACGACGACAATGCCGACCCTTCGAGCCTCCTCCTCCCTAGAACCCCCACTACCATTCGACCCGCCTCCCATAATCACATGCCTACGCCGAAAGCCAATGCGGTAGCCGGAAGACACTTCGACTATGCAAGAGAAGGCACGCCTGTCACCATCACATCACCCATCAGCGAGCACGCATCGAAATGGCAGCAGTTCGCCAAAGCCTCCGCCTTCGACCGCCCACCATCCTCGCGAGGCGTGGTTGTTTCCGACGACTGGATGAAGGAGAATTTGCCAGACCTCGAAGAACCCTGGCATCCAATCGATAAAGCAGGCGACGAGGAAGAGCCAGGCTTCTGGTTGTTTAGCGCGAGGAAAAGATCAAGACGCTGGATGCGGGCACAGAGGACTATAATGAACCACCCAATGGTACCGCTAGTCGTCCGAATGACAGTCCTCACTTTTTCTGTCATGGCGCTGGCACTCGCCGGCTCCATCTTCCACCGATCCGATTCTGCCGGCTGCGAAAACAACTCCTCGACCTGGATGGCGCTGCTTGTAGATATCGTCGCTATCCTGTATACCTCATATATTACCTACGATGAATACACCTCAAAACCGCTCGGCCTAAGATCTCACAATGCGAAGATGCGGCTGATTTTCCTCGACTTAGCCTTCATCGTTTTCGATTCAGCGAACCTGAGTCTAGCGTTTCAGGCACTTACTGATGAACGATGGGCGTGTCGGGACAGCGAGACCACGGCGGGAAACATATGTCCGTTCTCTCGCGACATCTGTCTCAGACAGAAGGCTCTTACCGCTACTCTCTTCATCGCTCTTTTGGCATGGCTGTCCACCTTTGCTCTTAGCACACTTAGGTCAGTCCTCTCTACCAGTCTTATCAGAATGACACTTACTAAACTCGTTGTAGACTCATTGAAAGGGTGGCTCGGTAGCATACGCCCCCTGTATTATGATCCTAATGGAAATCTTCTTTCTTACTAATTCTCTCTTTGTGCATCTGTAGTCAAATTCGACCAGATCCTAGCAAACAGCATGGCGCTCGTTTTCTTTGAGTTGGCATGGTAACGGCGTTTTTTGGTTATGTTGGGTCATGGACTACGGTTTACATGCAGGGACTTGAGCTCCCTTTTCATTACAGAAGTTGTATGGGGATGGGAAGTCTGTTCTCGAGAATGGCTTTGGCCTGTGAGATGGTATGCGTGAATGCAAGATATCAACTGAAGAGAGCCCGAGTGTAACGGCCTTAGTGTTACTCGTGGAGCGCAGTGGGTAGCTAGACAACATAAAGCAGTAGTGACCAGTAAGATATCAAGTGCAGTTGCTCGTTCGAAAGGGAGCTGTTTCTTTTTGTGAGACTTCATTGTCAATGTATTTGACGCAAATCATGACGGTGAGTTGTGCATATTTCCTCTACAACATGACTGTGCTCACGGCAATGGAATTGTTGGGTATTTGATCTACATCACGAAATCATCTTCACTCCTTTATTCTCCACTCCACACCTCCTCCTTCGCCCCAAAGACAAACCTCCTCCAATTCCTTCCCAGAAGCCTTACTCCCTCCTCAAGTCCCCACCCTTTAACGCGACATATCCTCCTCACGATATCTTCCAACCTCAGATCCATGGCTTCGCCCGCAGTGTGCAGATCGCTCTCCACAAGCAACATATTATCTGGCACCAGCTTGATCAAATCCTCGATAGCCTGCGGCGTCTCACCCTCCAAATCATCCGAGCAATTTATTGCCGTGGATAGAGAAATGAAGATATCAATGGGAATTGCGGGATTGAGATAAGTTTTGAAGAGGGAAACGTCGCCGGAGTAAGAATGCAGACAAATGCGCGGTGGGAACGGTGTACTATTCTTATTATCCGTCTCTTTAGTCCCACTCTGCTCGCCATCTTGATTCATCACCTGGTCCTGCGCTACCTTCTTCTTCTGCTTTTTACTCAACACTTTCTTCTCATGGCCTGTGTATAGTTCCTTGAGAGTCTCGAACACCACGCCGTGCGCCTGCACACTATGAATAGACACCGCGCGCCCCATTTCTGCGGCTAGTTGTAATTGCATCTTAAACAGCTTCTTCTGGTGCTGCAAGTCCACTCTAAAGGGACTCAATTTCTTCCCATCTCTACGGCCCGGCGTCTCGACTTGGCGTGCCTCGTCCATCGGCATCCAAGGGTAGGGCACTCTGAAGGAACGGTCGAGGCCAATTTCCCCAACAAGCGCATACGGATACTTTTCCAAATACGTTCTTGTTTCAGCGAGGAATTCTGTGAATGGCGTGGGATCTGGCAACTCGAGGAATAAGCGGCGCTCTTCTTCGCTGAGTTCATCCTGTTTCCGCCGTGGTTGGAAGACAGCCCTGTAATGTTCGATTTTTTCGTCGCCTTGTAGTGTTTTACTTCTTTGCTCTGGCTTGTCTGTGGGAATGTACATTTGATGCGAGAACCAGGGGTGCCATCCAAAACTCGGTAGCATGCATTGCTCCTGTGACCATTTTTCTGGATTAGAAGATTGGATAGCGTGGGATTCAGCGACGGAGAATACGAGATCTTGATCTTGGGAGCGTGTTGCCATTATTGTGAGGATCCTGGCTTTCATGTTGGGTATGGATGAGATGCTGGACATTGTGTCTGTGGGATGGCAATGTGCATCGTAGACGCCGAGATGCCAGGGGAATGATTCGCGCGTGTCTTCTGCCATTTTGGGATTTACGGAAGTGAGGGCAGTATGGAAAGTGAGGCGGCCGGAGAAGACGTGTTTGTTTTATAATTGAATAGTCGCTTGTTGTTTAGAGAGGCAGTGATGGTAAATTGATTGAAGCATGACGTTCATGGTGACTCGGTACACTTTCCTACCTGGACTACGCGCTAGTGTAAAGGAGGGAAGGCGCCAGATGAACCCCACAACCCACACTCACTACCCTCTTCAACCACAATTGACTACAGTTCCGCAAGCCAGCCTATCTGCGTTTACACTTGTAGAATCACTTTCGAAAAGAACCCTGTGCGGATGGAAGAGCTCATACTTTCACGATCTGCTCTGCAATCGGTGCTTGGTTTTCTAGTGCTCATGTTGTTACAAAGGCGAATTTTATGTATAGTAAAACATCCTGAATGTAGGAAATAGCATATCAGGATATAGACGGAGCCAGCACTCTTAGCAGCATGATGGAAAACTAGGCACGGGAACACCTCCCGTTAGTACTATACAAGATTTGCAAGCCTTAATGATTTCACTAACCCTAGTAAGACTGACATACGCGTGAGACATTCCTTTCTAACCTTCAGTCTAGATGGCAGGCAATTCGAACTTCGGATATCGGATACAAATCATTGATCTCTGAAATAGTGGCGCAAGACGTTGGTGTTGCGCTTACTCGGAAGCAAAGAATAGCAAGTCGGCCGAGGAATTATATCCAATCATTGGACTTGTACCCCTCTTCTATTAGGCGTACCAGAGATATGTATATATGAGGTATACAGGATAGCGACGATATCTACAAGCAGCGCCATCCAGGTCGAGGAGTTGTTTTCGCAGCCGGCAGAATCGGATCGGTGGAAGATGGAGCCGGCGAGTGCCAGCGCC
>Ga0115854_10151_pt1 | contig 15222 bp, 18 predicted proteins | sample InSIn2SAF170_FD_83868 | JGI IMG/M metagenome (GOLD analysis project Ga0115854, IMG submission 83868)
ATCATTCAGGATCGTTCAGTTTTTTTGTGTATTTCTGGATAAAATTTGGAGTGTAGTGCAGTGCAGCAATCATAGAAGATTCATGCCAGCTGGTTGAAATAGCTCATGACATAGCTGGCTGGCTGGCTGGCTTACTTCCAGCAACTATAGTCTTTGTCTGCTGTTGATCTGTGTAGATCAAATGCATGGGAGGACCTTGTGAGCAGGTAGCAGGACACTCTTCGTGCCTGCTTGCTTGGCTTTAGCTCATCATCTTGAACGCAATGACATAACTTCGTTTTGGGGTTTTGGTGTGAGGGTATTTCCTCCTATGGCAGGATCTCTGTGTTGGTTCTATCAATTTAGATGAGCATTGTAGAGACAGCAGCTTATTGGTATCGCTGGTGTTGCATCTGGTGATCGTCTTGGTTGGGATCTTGAATAGCTTGCGTGCCAGCAGGTCCATATCCAATTGGAATGTATTGAGCCGCTGGGTGTGGTGAGCCGTGAATCATGTATCCAGGCTGGCCACCTCGTCGACCACCAGAGTTCGGAGGAGTCGCAGCATAGCCGTACATGCCTTGGTGAAATGGTGAGAAGCCGTTCATAGGAGACTGGGCGTAAACTGGATAGAAGCCACCGGGCATGGCGTGAGCAGGTTGGTAGGTGTTGGCAGATGGACCCCAGTTGATAGTTCGTGGCTGTCGTTCTTGAATAGGAGATTGACCGAATGGTTGAAGTCGAGTGTGTCGTCGAGCGGAGTATTCTTTTGGCTCAACTCGGATACGCTGGCCACGAATATCGATTTCAGATTCAGCTGCGTGATCGGCTTGACCAACATTGACAAACTCGATAAAGCCGAAGATGTTGAAACCTTGACCACCTTGAAGAATGTTAGAAATGTTCGAGCCAAAGCATTCTCCTTCTTCTTACCTGTGATTGGCTTGCGGATGATGTTACAGCCTTTGATCTCGCCATATCGAGAGAAGATTTCGAGCAATTCAGCTTCTTCTGTATCGGATGGGAGGTTTCCAACAAAGATGGATTTCTGGTCTGTGGATGATCGAGGAGTTCGGAGGCCTTGAACGATAGGTGCGCCGCCCGCAACATGTCGAGTGCGTGGTTCAAGGTTTGGTGGTTCAGTAACCTGGTAGAGAGAAGTGGTGTTGTTGAAGCCCTGGTTTTGTGTTAGTACAACATACATGGTATCAAGGAAAAGCTTACTTTGACAGCATCTTTGAAGTCAAGGTAGTAGGCGAACTTGACCCACATGCCTTCAGGAACACCATGAAGTCGCTTGTCTTGATGAGTGGTTGGCTGCATCTGCTCGATTGGACCGTAGTGCGCAAGGAGTTCCTCGGCTTCTTCTCGAGTGACAGCACCGCCACTGACTCGACTGAGGACAACGGAGCCTGTCGAGACGGATGAGCCAGTATCACCGTTTTGAGCGATGTACTCACGACGAGCTTGAGCGTGCTCAGTTCGAATCTTTCGTCCATCGACAATCAAATTGCGACCACCTTCAATGGCCGCATCGGCATTTCGAGCTTCCTGCATACTGTTAGCGATACGTCTTGCAAGAAGCTTAATTAACACATACGTAGTATTGAATAAGAGCGAATGGGTGTTTGTGCTTATCCCGTCGTACTTTGACGTGGCATTTTCCGTATTGGTCAAAGGTTTGGTGGCAAGAGTGTTCAAGCTGCTCATCGGTGCAGTCCATGGCGAGACTATCAACTGTCAGTCCAACTCTTCACTAGATATACAATTTCCGCACTTTGCAACAAAGACTAGAGCGTCTGGTGGCAGAACACCCTGAGCGTTGCCCGGAGTGACAGGTGCATTCAGTCGGTCACCTCGCGGGGCTTGCTTGGCATTGCTGGAGTTGTACTCGATAACTTCATTACCAACGACTGGAACGGCGAGGGGAAGAGAGGTAGGTACAGCACTGGTTCGGGGTTGGACATCTTCGCTAAAGACATCATCATCGTCCTTGGATGAGAGGTAAATGCCTTGAACGTTGGTAGACGGCTCGGGCGCTTCGTTCTCTGGTGGAGTCATTATGACGCTTCGGGAGTGAGGCCCAGCTGTAAACTGTCAGTGTATTTCCAGAAGGGGATAGATGTACCACTTACCTGGCTTGTGTCGTGCAACCGGTGTGGACGCGTTGGTGCGATTACCTTCAAGGCTCAATTTCTCTAGAGACTGCAGATCTGGGTGACTTTCTGAGGACTGCATATTGTTTCGTGATGGTTTGATGCGAAGCGTTCGAAGGTCAGGTAGAGTACCGCTGAAGTATTGGAAGAGCACAGGGTTCTCTTCTACTAATCGTGTTCGATAAGATTTGTAGACTGGTTTGTTTGTTTTTGGAAGCCACTGAGCAGAGGAGTCAAAAGGATGAGCCATGGTAGCAAGCTAAGTCGATTATTTATATGCATTAGTGCGACTCTCAGCGGTGCAAACAGAGCGAGCTGTCAGCGATATCAAAGTCACTTACTGAGGACACTTGTGGCCCAAGCACACGTTTCAGGCTTGAGGGATGGAAACCGGTCTGCAGCTCTCGTTGTTTGAGGGTTTGTTGCCTGCTTGATAGTAAGTATATGACGGTGACTCAGAGGCTAATGTGATGCAGTATCCAGCACAATACTGATTGTGTTTTGAGAGGTCTGTTGGCAAGCAATCTGGTGAGATTTGTTGAGATGACTTACTCGGTATCGCTGGAGAGACGCGGTGAATATTGGTTTGGTGTGTTGTGTGAGTGTCAATTGTGTAGGAAGAAGTTTGCCACTGATATAGCTGGAGGACACCCGTTATCGTGCTTATCGTGTGGTACTTCCGCCTCATCGCCTTGGAGAGCCTTGAGCAAGGCTGGAGCATATGGTCAAACGACAGCAAGCTTTAATTTTGCATCTTCCTGTCACGAGTACTGTCCTCCTGCAGAAGAGTCCTGCAGCTAAACGACCACATATCAAAGCCTTGCAAACCCTTGATTATGCGCCGACGACACAGGATGGCGCTCTCACCTACCTACTGTTACTCTCATGAGCCTTGCAAAGCTGTTCGAGCACTAGAAGAAGACCGACCCCTGCTCGTACCAGATTTAAGGGACCACACAGCAGTCCAGACATCTTTGGCAAAATATGGAGAAGCATAAGAAAGCTTTTGCTCCTATCACTCACCAAGATGAATCCATTCCATCACTGCTGGCCCGTAGACATCATGTCCCTAATGTGAACATGAGACAGCTTTGTTAGTGCCTCACTATTCGACGGTCCTCCCTCTAGCCTTCAAAGTCTGTATCAAGGGGACAACAGTGGTAAAGACACTAAGCTCTGGATAGACTGACAGACAAACAGAGCATTTTCTCGGAAACCATGTAGGGAAACAACACGAAAGCTCTTCAGGAGCACGAGACAGGAACAGGACGATGACAGAGCTAGCTCTTAACACAACCACAAACACAAGCGGAGAGCAGTTCTGCACGACTCAAAGTTGGACGAATCAAGCTTCAGGACATCATGTCGGAGATACCCAGCAAGTCTTGTTTGAAGAGGAATGTTTCACATGTAATAGTCAGTGCCGAACCAGTGATGGCGCAGGTAATACACGAGAAGGTGTGGCTGAGCTGGCTACAGTCCAGAAGACATACGTCAAGGGAGGATGAGTTTCGGCTCCAGAACACCAGCAGGTGGTTGACATAGACGGTATACTGGCATGGATATATGTTCAGATAGGACTACATCTAACTAGAAGAAGCAGTTCTGTTGCAAAAAGGATAAGAATTAATTTATTGTTCTCCTATCGACGCTTTTCCTCATTTGGTTCGACCCAATATGACGCACTTGAGAGAGTAGAGTAGACCGAGAAGCATAAACGAGCACAACATCTATATTCCACATCTACACCATTACCACTACAGGGCGAACCAGGTCAATCGACGTTGCGAAAATGCTTGAGAGCATTTGACGAGTTCCACACGACCTGTTCCGGTCTTCGAATGATGTTTCGAGCCAGTCTCGCGCGCTTTGCGGCGCCAGGCCTCTGGCAAAAGACTAACCAAGAATTTCAGAGGCAAGCCAGATTCGGTAGGCAGAAAGGCATGGCGAGGGACGACGAAGGATGACTGACATCTTTCAGTAATCAATCTCGAAGGGCTAACCATCACCACAATTCCCCAACCGTTGCTTGACTTCGAAGATCCCCAGACATCAACATGGATGAAGATTATGACCGACCAGACCATAGGTGGCTTCTCGACTGCCCACATTACACAGAAGGAAGCCGATCCTGCTACCTCGTCACCGGCGCATATTTCATTCCACGGTAACATATCCACGAAACTCCCGCACGATCGACCGGATGTGATGAAGACTGGCTACGCAGCTTTTAGGAATCAGGATCGTGGAAGAACACTATTTGGAGAACTGTTCTGGAACATGGAGCCGTATTCTTACCTAGCTCTGCGCGTCAAAAGTGATGGGAGGAAATACTTTATCAACATACAGACTGATTCCATTGTCGAATCGGATATTCACCAACACAAGCTATTGACGAAGAATCATAGAGGTGCAGTATCGTCAAATAGTCCGGGACAGTGGGAGACTGTACTCGTTCGACTGCATGATTTTGTTCGAACAAACCAGGGCTTCATTACGGAGCCACAATCTGAAATGTTGAGGCAAAAGGTGAAGAGTTTCGGAATTGGTCTGATTGATCGAGAACCTGGTCCTTTTGAGCTTGCGATCAGTGCTGTATGGGCGACGAATCTAAATGACAGAGGGCAAATCGATGGAAGAACTGGATGGCAAGAGGGAGATCAAGGCAGCGCGCTGCTTAGTGAGAATACTGTCGAGAAGATGGCGCAGCGAGCGGAAGAACGCAGAAATATGCCAGAAAAGAAAGAGTCCTTCACTGAGAGAATGGCAGATATCGGCAGAGCACAGCGACGCCAAAACACGAGCTGAAGTATCGGATTTCAATTCAACCTTGTTGGTCACGAGGACAAGCTACGCCAATGCACCAGAAGACCACTCCCTCAAACCAGCCCAACACCGACGAGCTATTTCAAGGCCTGTTCAAGAGTTTTACCAGTCAATATCTGAAATGCTTCAGCATACTTGCTTGAGGTATTCTGCACCACTTCCTCCGACATCTCGACATCCTCCTTGCCCTTCAAGCCGTTACTAGTGAGCCAGTCTCGCAAGTACTGTTTGTCGAAGCTTTCCTGCGACTGGCCAAGCTTGTATGTCTTCGCTGACCAGAAGCGCGAGCTGTCCGGTGTCAGTATCTCGTCTACTAAGATGACCTCGTCTGTCGCTTCATCAAGCCCGAACTCGAATTTAGTGTCGGCAATGATCAACCCCTGCTTCTTGGCGTACTCGTTCGCAGCAGTGTAAATTTGGAGCGCAAGACGCTCGATTTGTTGTGCATATCTGGGTCCGACGATTTCCGCTGCACGCTCCACGGAGATGTTCTCATCGTGTTGGCCAAGCTCAGCCTTGGTGCTGGGAGTATATATCGGCTTGGGGAACTCCTGTGACTCTTGAAGACCTTCTGGCAATTTCACACCATTGACTTCACCTGTCTTCTTGTATGAAGACCAAGCTGAGCCAGTTATGTAGCCACGAACAATGGCTTCGACAGGGAAAATCTTGAGTTTCCGGACAAGCATACTTCGATTTCGAAGCTGCTCCTTTGCTTGCTCAGGGACTGCATCTGGAACCTTGAGACCGAGGAAATGAGTTTTTAGATCTGGAATCTGTTTTCGAAGATAGTCAAACCAGAATGCAGTCATCAGAGTGAGCACTTTGCCTTTATTCGGCACCCCCTGGAGTTATTAGTCCAATGTAGGACTTAAAGAGGTTGACTTACGTTTTTCATGATCACATCGTATGCCGAGATTCGATCAGATGCGACGAAAAGGAGTGTCTGCGAGTCGACTTCGTAGAGTTCCCGAACTTTGCCAGTTGCCAAAAGTGGTAGCGTTGGGCCAAGATCAGTGCTGGTGTACGCCATGATTGTATGTTGGTAAATTCGTTTTATCTGCTCTATTTGTTGGGTATGTCGAGTTCTGACATCAATTCTTGAAGAGTCAAGTTGGGGGACGCGCTTTTTATATAGAATTTTATTCCTCAGCCAATCACAAACGCCGCTCCTTCGTGACTTCCGTTCTTGGGTGACCGTGTTGCTGGGGTATATGAATTGTGCACTGAGCTGGAATTGAAGTGATATTAGTACTGTGTCAACAGTACGCTTGCTTTTACTGACATTCACAAACCTATGACATTGACGTTCGACATGATTGTTGCATACCAATCAAGATGGGTCGTTTCCTCACACCTGCCAAGATAGCGCTTCTTGTCTTAGCAGTCATCTACACAGAGGGCAACGTTCCTTTGTCGGGCACTGCTACTGTGCTGAATTTGTTGATTTCAAGGATTCTAACGGACTCAAGTTCGTCCTCCGAGTTGCTGGAACAATATGGCAATGGATCAATTCTGGACCTGGAACGCGCCCTTGCTGGCCAACCTTCGAAAACTCCAGGGAGAACGGTCTGGGACTTACTTCTAAAGAGACTATGGGCAATCGATTGTGCTGATGCTCTCAACACGTTTGTTTCCAGTCTTCAGCTCCTCCTTGCAAAGACACGCGAGCAATTGCTCAAAGAACGAGACGAAGGTGTTCCACCAGACGAGGCCGGTAGGATTGTGAGAACGTCGCCTTTGGGTGTCTTCATTCGGCGATGTAGTCTCGAGTATATGAGACTTCAATTTCAGGACAGCATTGCAGTATGGACGGACCTGATTGCCTACAGGATGCCAACGAAGACAGCATATATAAGGAAGAATCCTCATGCGTTGCATAATGCACTGGATACCAATCTGGCTGACATGGGTATCGGTTCCTCGCATCCGCTGGCAACTATCATGTTTCGATCGCTGGTAGATACTGTGGCGGAGGATACAAGCAAGACCCTCAGTACATACGACGTGGAGAAGTTGATGGAGTTTCAAGTGTCAGAAATGCAAAGCAAGTACAATCAACCACCTCTGAACGCACCGTAACCACTAACACAGACCAGGTCTTGGAAGCAGACTTCCTCCAAGCATGAAAACTCGACTTATGCAAATGACAACTGCCGGCGCAGGCACTCCCAAACTCTCTCATTACCTCAAGTTCCTCGATTCATGGCGCAGTGGTGACTACACCTCAGCCCTCGATGCTCTTCATCGCTACTTTGACTACACTATGCAGTCCCGCGACCGAACCTTCTACCAATATGCTCTACTCAATCTTGCAATCCTCCAAGCCGATTTCGGTAATCACACCGAGGCGATTCCCGCCATGCAGGAAGCCATCGCTACAGCTCGTGAGAACCGCGACACAACCTGCCTAAACTATTGTATGTCCTGGCTTTATCACTTCGGCCGGGCTTTTCCGTCAACAACCAACAATACATCATTGACGGCGCTGCGTGAGACAGGAATTCTGGGCAATGAAGTCGAAGGTCTTGCCTTCCTCAAATCTCGCGCCAAAGAAGCAGAAATGTGGACACTTCTCAGCACAACTCTCCTTTCCGAAGCTAAACTGTCTCTCCAACATGGCGAAGGCTTAGCTCATGTCTTCGAGAACGTGGTAAAAGCGGCACATGTCAACATGGTCAAAAATGTGCCAAATTGCACGGGACCGGCCCTACTCTTAAAATCAACTCTGTTCAGTCGCATAGGTCAGACTCACATGGCACGTTCATGCAGCGAACGCTTTCTCATCTGCCACGCCCCATCTTCATCATCCACCCCAGCTGTATCCAGTGACATAGCACCACTAGAAGACATCCTCAAATGTACCCTCCGCGTCTCCGCTCTCCTCGCTCAATCCGGTCACATCTCAACAGCCACCTCATTACTCAATGAGCTCCCCTCAGCACACCCAAACATCATGCGCGTGCTCAAACATAAAACCCACTATTCAACACACACCATGATAGCCCAGATCCATCGCTCCCTCCACCAAAACCAACTCACCACCGCATCCCGCCACATCACAACCCTCCTCTCCCAAACCCAGCAATCCGACATCGAAACATCATTCCAAATAGCACTTCTCAAAATCGAGCTCCTAACCCGCGAACGCAACTTCATCGACGCCCTCACAGCCATCGAAACCCTCGCCACCCGCGTACTAACAGAAAATAACGACGTCCTCTGGAAATCGAAACTCATGGTCCTTAAAGCCGGCCTCTGGGCCAAAGGAGACAAACCCTTCAAAGGCTTCTCGCTCGCTATCCGCGCAATAGACATGGCGTACAAAGCGCGCATCTTACCGATTCTATTCGATGGCGTAGTGGTGCTCGCGCACATCCTAAACGAAGCGTACGAGTTCTCCCCAGCGAGAGATTTATTACTCGCAATTCTACCAGGGGTGCTAGAGTGTCAAGACTGCGATCTCACGGGACGGTTGTATCTCGTGCTTGCGGACTGTTGTGTTGGATTAGCGGGACTGGTAGGGAATGAAGATGGCGAGGCGAAGAGGAAGAGGAAGGAATTTGTAAGTGTTGCGATGGAGGATCTGGAGATGGCGCTTGAGCAGTTTAGATTTGTGGAGGAGGTCGAGGGGCAGTTGGAGTGTTTGGGAAAGATGGGCAGGATTTGTATGTTACGAGGTGATCTTAGGTTGGCGAATGAAATGGGGGAGCGGTATGCGGAGGTTAGGGTTATGTATGAGGATGAGAAGGTTTGAGGAAAGCGTGAATGAATGGGCGTTGTTGGAATGATCACAAATAAGAATGACATGGTGGAAGATAGAATAATTCCGGTGTCTGAAGACAATGTCATGTCCACTAACTCGAAGCTCCTTGAGGTATCGACAAATTGATTTTTTCTCTTTTTCTGTTTTGGGTCTATTGGTTTCTCAGCTATTAACTCGCTGTCCTTGTGCCTGCTCTGATACAACGCACTGTTGCTCGCCCAATCATGCCGCAATCTGTACATATTCACCACAAAGAGATGGTTGCCATTCTTGCTCGACTCATGTTTGTCCACCACAAAGAGTGTGCTGGGAGTTTATGTAGTCTTGTCCTTGTTGTGGTAGTTGACCTTGTCGTTCCAGAAGAGGGTCTACAATGCACATGTTAGCATGAGATTCGAGAAATGTTCCATAGTCTTCTCCTTCCCCACAACCGATATCGACCGTTCTCTCGCTCATCAAATGTCCATGGCTAGGGTATTTGGCACAGTTATGTACGGAATAGGATTATCCTCACCTTATCACCATCTCCCCAGAAGTAGTTCCTCGTTCGAATGTTCTGGTATGGGTACTCGACACGTTCCTCTAGAGGCGGCATGTGTTCCCAATGTTCCCAATGCTCATTCCAGAGGTTATAGGCATTGATACCAGCAAGGACGAGGCAGGGAATAACGACGTAGATTGACAGACGGCGCCAGAGGTCTGGATGCAATGAGAAGTTAGTGAGGACGCTCGAACAAAGCTTTACATATCCGAGGTCGGTTTGAATAAGACTAGAATGAACATGACACTGAAATTCGTATGTCCAGCTCTTTTGCTCCGCGATATACTCTTGTGTGATCATTGATAGAAAAGGTGGTGTGATATTCCTCTTGAGATGGTATGTGGGCGGCACGAACCTGAAGTAGCAGCAGCGTGAGCCTTCACAGCAGCACGTTCTCTGTTGAATGCGTTGTCGGCACTTCCAACAAGTTTCTGCTCCTCGTTGACGGAAAGGAATCTTCGCTGCACGTTTCGTACGTGTGTTCGAGCTACAGGAGACATGGACTGTCGGAGAGGTTGTTGCGCCATGCGCAGGCCGAGGCGGTGGAAGGACATCGTTGCTGATATCGTTCTAAAGGAGCGGAGAGTCGTCAATTGCGTGGAATGTGAGGTCGACGGTGAGGTTGCTGGTTATCGGAGGTCAACAGCAGTGCAAGAGCTGGAGCGCTAGGATTGATTTGGTATGGCGCAGCCGAGAAAGCAGTTCTACTTTTGAGCTTCGGAAGCACTGCGTCATTAGGATTTTCGACTTGCTAACGTGACTGCGCTTCAAGCTCGTGTGAGATGTTACTCACTTTCCTCACTGTCGTCGCGAACGCGGTGTGAGAGCGTGGGACTGCTGATATTGGTGTGGACAGTATGTAGAATTAGTACGGTCCTTATCAACCTCGAGGATGCGCCACTGCCATTGTCAACCTCGCCGTCGAGTCCTCCGTCTCTATCCACTGCCATTATGGCTCTTCGCATAACCACCTGGAATGTCAACGGCATCCGTAATCCCTTCAGCTATCAGCCATGGTCGTCTACGCGTAGTTTTCAATCTATGTTCGACATCTTACAATCGGATATCATCTGCTTCCAGGAAACAAAAATTCAGCGCAAGGATCTGCGTGATGATATGGTTCTTGTGCCTGGTTTTGACTGCTATTGGTCGCTGCCACGGTACAAGAAGGGCTATTCTGGTGTTGTGATATATACCAGAAATGAGAAATGTGCGCCTATCAGAGCAGAAGAAGGCATTACAGGAATTTTGTGTCCGCCCAACAGCATTGTGCCATTCAGGGAACTGGACGAGGAGCAACAAATTGGAGGTTATCCAACGCAGGAACAGATACGAGATGCATGCGACGGAGCTGAAGGAGTCGATCCGGCGGCACTGGACGCAGAAGGCCGGTGTGTGGTCCTCGAGTTTCCTGCATTCGTGTTGTTCGGTATATACTGTCCTGCTGAAAGGGATGAGACAAGAACACACTTTCGCACTGCGTTCCTGAAGGTATTGGACGCCAGAATACGGAACTTGGTGAAGATGGGCAAGAGAGTGATATGGATCGGGGATATGAACATATCCAGGGAAGAGATCGACACCGCCGCGGCAGAGGAAACGATGAGGAAGAAAAACATCGATCATGTTGAATGGATATCCACGCCCTCCCGCCGATTATTCAACCAGCTTCTCGTGGGCGGGAAGGTGTATGGTGAGAAAGACGAGGGGCGTGAGGATCAGATTCTGTGGGATGTTTGTCGAAGTTTTCATGAGGAAAGGAGAGGAATGTACACTTGTTGGGAGACAAGAGTCAATGCAAGGCCAGGGAATTATGGTGCGAGGATTGACTACGTGCTTTGCAGTCACGAGATGAAAGGCTGGTGGGAGGAGTCGAACATTCAGGAAGGCTTACTAGGAAGCGATCATTGTCCGGTGTATGGCTCGTTCAAGGAGAAAATTGTGATAGGAGGGCAGGAAAGGCATATCCTGGACATGGTCAACCCGTCTGGTATGTTTGAGAACGGGACGAGGAAGATGGAATGGTCAGCCAAGAATTTACTGCCAATGTCTGGCAAGCTGATTCAAGAATTCGACCGAAGGAGAAACATCAAAGACATGTTTTCGAAAAAACCGTCTCTTCCCGCACCTGCTCCGTCGACTGCTGAATCACCGATAAAACAGTTGGGGAGCATCCGCCAAACAGTAGCATCTCCAATCAGGAATGTCAGTGCCATTGAGCCGGTACCGAAAGTTGACACAGCGACCGCCCAGTCCAGTCAAACCAGCACAGCTTCCTCAAAGCCCAACGGTATCAAGCGGTCTATATCGCAGGTTTCTGCATCTACAACCTCGAAGAAAGCGAAGACAATTTCGAATGGCAGTTCTAAGGGCCAGAAAAGCCTTGGTAGCTTCTTTACCATGAAACAACCAAAGACTAATGGTGTGAGTGAATCACCTGTGTCCTCTCCAGAAAAAGAACCTGTACCCCACCGAGTGGAAACCGAGGCAGTTCCTAAATCACCATCTCAACCACAACTAATTCAAGCCGAAGTACCAATCTCACCTGAAGACTATGCTGCAGCTGAGGCTGCCTCTTTCGAAAGTCGCAAGTCCTGGGGCAAGCTCTTCGCCAAGCCAGTCTCACCAAAATGTGAACATGATGAGCCGTGCAAGACTATGCTTACTAAGAAGCCAGGGGTCAATTGTGGCCGGAGTTTCTGGATGTGTGCCAGACCGCTTGGACCTGGTGGAAAACAAGAACGAGGCACGCAATGGCGGTGCAATACATTTATCTGGGCAAGTGATTGGGATGCTCGAGGTGATCCTGGATGAACGGTCGACATGCAGCATTTCTCCAATCATTCTTGTTCAGCTAAAACGCTCCCAATAAGAAGCCTTCGTGTATGTTGTGCATTTTCTAGCAGCTCCATCGTGATCACTGCTCGAAGGCAGATTCACTGCACCCACACTGGCTGTCGAACGTCGAGGCTAGCCGCCATATGGATGTGCTAAATCTTGTACTTCCTGCATCAGGCGCATACAACCAAGGTGTTGCAAGCTGGACCACCAGAGAAGTTGATACGATACACTCGGCATATGGCTACTCACTGCCATGACCAAGGAATTGAATCAGACGAGGCACAACCATCACTTCCCACACCGCACGGAGTTTGGACAGCAGCCAATTCGTTTCGGAGAGCTTAGTTGAGTCACAACAACAAGAGCTGTGATGTATCCCAAACATGCTAAAACCAAGCACCAACACTGCTTCAGCCTGATTTCTAGCTTGACAATGGTTTTTTCGGAGCACCAGAAGCAGACTGCAGACTACAACCAATGTTACAGCGGTGTATGTAGCAATGAGTTTGGACACTTTCATTGTCCTTTCATGAATCAGAGACAATCCTCTGCTACTGCAAGCATACAATTTGATTGCACATCAACTCCTTCTCAGTACCACTCTTCACTGTATGATTTACCGTATATATACCGTTCAAATCCCATCTTTGCCGCAAGCACACTACACATCTCCACCCTCCCTCACACAAACCAACAGCCACACCTCAACCCTCCCAATCCTCAAAACAACATCTCAGCCAACCCTCCACCACCCAATCCCAAATCCTCGACCCTTTCCACCCGCCCACGCTTCCTTCCATTCTCTCCGTCACTCCCCAAATAATCCGTGTAGTTGGAACCCAACATCACCAACAAACGACAACAATACGAAGCACTCCACCACCACGACTCCGTGACATATCACCCGGATCCCCCGTCCGCTCCGCTCCGCCCCCCTTCCAACCACCTGATTTAATTTTCCTGTACGCAAACGACGGGGGAAAGGCGTGACAAACGAGCGCCCAGCCACGGGCTTTCGTGGTGACGGTGCAGGTTGGTTGATTGTTTGATTGATGCGGAAAAGTTGCAGAGGAGGATGAGGGAGGGGAAGGAGGGCTTGGAGAAGTTGCTGCGTTTGTTTTGTGTGTGATCGTTTTCGCTGAGTTGTTGGGTGGAGGGTGGACGTTTGAGGTGGTGCTGCTGGGTGAAGATCGTGTAACTGCACTGTTGTTGGTGCTGTGGACTGCTGGTAATTTAAAATACGAGTATTGATTGCATTGATAACTTACACATACATTTACTTGTCTGCAGGCTTGTGGATGTATTGGGATGAACATGAAACTACTGCGTGTCTGCTCCGGCATGTGCTCCTGGTCAACTTCACTTTCTGCTTAGTCTCACGTCTGTGCGTACGGGATGCTAGTATGCGGCGTCTGATCAAGGCTGCATGGTCCAGTTAGAGTGTGAATTTTTATTTTCCTGCGCTGTACTGATAGTGCTGTGCATGGTTGAACATCAAGGTGCGGTGCAAGGGGAACGTTTTTCGTGGATTTTCTGATACTTTATTCGAATGCTATGCTAGTGTGTGCTATGAAACGCCATGTCATGCTATGCTATGCTGTGCTGTGCTATCCTGTACAGCACTGGCCGAACCCATGAAGAAAGCATGTCCTGAAACGCCGTGCCGTGCAGTGACAAGTATCCCAATAGCTTCTGCTGGTAGAAATTGTGTATCCTGCAACGCCGTGCCATGTCCTGCGATACTATGCTATGCCGTGTTCCTTGCGCCATACCATTCCATACGATGCTTGCTTGCGCAATTTCCGTGGTCTACTGATCCAGCGTCTACAAGCTCATCGGACCAGCTGGGATTGACCAGCTCAAGCTACGTCTTAGGTATGTCTCCTCTTCTCCGTCAGCAAGAATTCATCTAATGCCATCAGCTCCAAACTTGGTGGTACTCCTGTCATTGCACACTTCGATCAAGTTCAAGACGTTGTTCGTTTGATGGAGCAACCTGGTCTTATTCATAACCTCGTTGGAGGTTTGACTGAGCAGAACCCTTCAGCCAGCAGTCAAACACACAAGCCTGTTCCTGCCAGCCCTACCTACCCTCGACATCTTCGAGCGTTTGGGAAGAGGTCAAAAATTCCGCGTCCTCCAAATGCTTTCATTCTCTACCGTGCACAGCTTCATCCTCACATGAAACAGCACAACCCTGAGCTGCACAACAATGAGATCTCGAAAGCTCTTGGTAAGCGATGGAAAGGAGAACCGGAAGAAGTCAAGGAGAAATACAAGCAAATGGCTCTTGAGGTCAAGGCTCGACACACAGCTGAATACCCAGATTATCAGTATGCGCCACGCAAAGCCGGGGAGAAGAAGCGAAGAATGACCGCTCGAAAACTTGAGAGGCTCCGAGAATCTCAGAATGTTCAGGAGACATCCAACTTTCCCAGCTCCGACGCCATCATCACAGCGAGTCTTGATGCTCAGGCTAGCCCCGAGTCTGCGGCCGAGCCTATCACCTATCAGCAAAATGACACCTTCACTTCAACTCTACCTACATCCTTCGACAACATCGAGGATGAGATTAGTCGTGAATGTGGAGCCTATGGGGCAAACTACAGCGACCTAGCTTACGACATGGAAGTCATTATCAGCTCTCCGGAGAATCACCTGCTTCAAGCTAGTCAAGCCACTCATGCCACTGCTCTACAGAATTCATGGGAAACAATGATAGACTGGCAAGGCTTGGGCAACGCCGTCACTAGCGCACAACACATGACCGTTGACCCGGATGACCTCTCAGCTGTTCAAGCTTCAGGACCTGACGGCAAGCACAAGTCGGATGATGAGGCTAGTATTTCTTTCTCTCAGAACATGTTTGGGAACTCCAACTACAACGCCACCCTCTAGAGTCAGTTCCAAGGAATACCAAACGTTCTACCAGCACTCCAGTCCATTGAAATCCTATCATCCGACGACGCCACCTACCCCACGGCATCAAATCTAAACCCAGCAAAGAAAGGAAAAAACCAGAAATCAGGCAACAAATCACGGAGGCAAAAAAGAATTTACAAACGTCCACACACTATATCGAATTGCTTTCCCCACCCACCCGAGCACATACA
>Ga0115854_10152_pt1 | contig 15204 bp, 11 predicted proteins | sample InSIn2SAF170_FD_83868 | JGI IMG/M metagenome (GOLD analysis project Ga0115854, IMG submission 83868)
TCCTCCAAATAATCCTATCCATCATGACGATATGTCTGATCATCGTCTGGCGCGATCTCTCCATCAGCGGGAAAACCCTCCCGCACAACCCATGCACAATAGCAGGCCGCATGAGTTACCTCGCCGGCTCGCGCTTCGTAGAAACCCTCGACACATCCGCTAGTGACAAGAAAATGAGCCGCTGGTCCCAGGACCATGACATACGGTTAAGAATGGGCTGGTGGCAGGACGGTCACGTACTCCTGAACAACGGAAAAGGAGACGTGTATCAAACGAAGAATGGGGAAGTTGTCAGCAACGAAGAAGATGAGGGTTCCCTGGAAGCAGCGCTCGCCATGGGCGATAATGCCACAAGGCGATTTGGAATTGATATCGGCGATGTTGGAACGAGATGACATACCTATCCATAACCGTTGATTTTCTATATAACTTATCATTCTACTAACCCCATCATACAATCCGTCTCTACCTATGAATAAATTTCGTGACGCTCCAAAAGCACATACCACATACTACATCTCACACAACCCAGCACTTTTTTAATGTAAATACACCATCACCACACTACCACCACACTACCACTATCTCTATCACCACTATTTAGATATCCTAGATTCTCCTACATAGTAAACAGTACACACACCTATAGTAGTACTCCCATTCCCATCGCTGTTCTCTCCAATCTCCACCTCCACCACTTTTTCCCCTGCGCAATATCATAACCTTTACACCCCTGAACCACGTACACAGTACATAGACATGTATTCGAACACCAGCACGTATGTAGATTAGTACTACCGTACTATAGGTACCCAGCTTACTAGGTACATATCGAGTACGGTTCCATTTCTGAGGCAGATAAACTAGCGTAAGTAAGTAAGTAAGTAAGTAAGTAATAGATGAAGTACTTTATGTATATAAATTTCAAGTATGCCATATAAAATGATATATTTGAATACCTACGTATATGCATATGCATATGCGCTGCGTTGGAATTTAACACATTGCTACAACGAACTTATGTTACCTAGTTATGTATACACTTTACACATGGTGTGGACTGTGTGCCGTCTAGTACTATAAGCAGACCAATCCCTTCATGAGCAGGCACAGGCACCATAACAAAGATACTAAGACAGATAAAATTTGCATTATAGTTTTTATCTGCATGCCCTCGTGGTACTTACTTAGCAAGCGTGGAGCTAATCTATGGCTCAATTAGGCGGGTCGAGAGTTCTCTCTACCTTAGGTACGGGAAAGTGCTAGGGTCTCGCATCGAATGATTTTATAAAGAATTAATACACGAAGCACTAGCTCCGCCAAGTAGCCAATTTACTGTGGACCTAGAGCTTTCTAGGTCCTGAATTGTACTCATCGCTTCTCTCTCGGGTACTGGGTCCCTGAATACTGCTGTCCCTGCAAGCCAGTACCTGCAGGCTCTCCGTATCCACTCTGCTGGTAGTTCGGTGGTATATTCGCATGTGCGCTATACCCTTCAACACCATGACCTGGCCTATGCTGTTCGGCACCATAGTAATCACCAGACGAACCCTGTAGGTGTTGTGGCTTCATGTCCTGGTTGTAGGCCTCCTCGGGCACGACACCACCATCTCCAGTGCCAACAACCAATTGCTGCCCATTTGGCATACGTCCAACCACCATGCCCTTGGCGACCGATTTGATGATTGCTTTCCGTGACACACCGACTGCGTCGATGTACACGAGACCAACATTCTTCACGCCACCACCGACCTGAGCGGCTGCCTGACCAGCTTCCTGTCCATATTTGTGTCCGACGACGTTCGTTGCAGCTGTGGACCCTGATGTCAGAAGTTGGCGGCCAGCCTGATCGATACCGTCTGCAATGGTGCTGAAAGCGATCATTGATTTGTTGAGGATCCCTGGTTTGTAGGCAGTGTCTGGCTGTCCGTCCTTAGTAAATCCTTTCTTCTGGCTCTCGCCACGGCCTGCCATCTTGGCACCGAGGGTCTGTGCGTGGCGACTGAGCGACCCTACCGTCTTTGCGGATACTCCAACGGCCGAGGTTGTCAAACTGTGGATCTGTCTCAGTCGCTGTTGGGTAGCGGGCGAGAAAGTCATAGGTTTTGGATTGGGTTGTGTATTTTTTGAGAAGTTGTCTGCACCAGTGGTCATAGCGTTGGCTAGTGCAGCAGAGCCTGTGACAATCAGGCGAGATGCTCTGGCAGAGGTCTGTACAATGGTTGATTTCTGAAATGCGGGATGTCTCGCCATAGCAAGGTATTCTTCGGAGACATTGTTGACTTGGATCTGGTTGCCCTGACCTTCACCTGGTAGCTGGATTTCGACAGGATTCTTCGAGCCATGTTTGATGTTTGCCTCAGCAAGCGAGTAGCCGCCTGAAAGTTCACCAACTACAGAACCATTTTCTTCATCAACCAAAACCTGAGATAAATTAGCTTATAGCCTAACCAGTGACGAGTGGTAAACTTACAATCTGACCATATTGTGGCCGTGGTGGCTTCTCTGGAGCTTCCGAGGAAACATAGCCCTCACCTGGTCTGTAAGTGGAGGGGTTGTAATGGTGACCCGGTGGTGTAGCACGCTCATGAAAAGCGGTACATTGTGCGAGGATTGTTTCGAATGTGTCAACTTCCTCTTGTGAGACCTTTCCTGGGCCATGACCTATACTAGGGAACTGGATCCGAACGAAAGCGCCAGCTTCTGGACCCATATCCCATCGTGGAATGAGATAGCTGGACGGAGGCTTGTGGTAGATCTGGGTCGTTGCAGGGAGTGGCATGTCCAACTCTGGCGGTAGGTTCAGGTGAAGATAGAAGTCTTCCTCTGGTACATGAGTGGTAGGATGGTTACCAGATAGGTCGGCGAATGCGGATGCCGTTGGCACCATCAGCAACTCCAGGGTCTGAGGGCCTGAAGTGGTGATTTCGTGTTCTTCGCCATTTTGAACGAAGAAGGCACGGATGTTATGAACACTGAATAGAGTGTGTGGTTGCGAGTGCCCAACCGACATCTTCGCGAAGTCTTCTGGTCTGTTGAAGGAATTTGGAAACTGAAGCCAGGCTTGCAATCTGGTGTTATATCAGTTCCTTCAGAGAATGACGTAAGGTGGTGGGCGAGATGTTGCTTAGAGCTTGAATCAAGGAAACGCGGTCAGAACGACAACAATCAGGCAGGGTGATATGTGATCAAGGACTGTAAGGATAAAGAACATGGAGCTGGCAGCGAGTCGACATTATAGACATTATCGTTGCGCCTGGCGGGCTGTGAAATTGATTTCATCATGCCCCTCGATCTCAGGCGCGAGCAAGCGCTTGCAGCGTCTGCCAAGGAGTCAAAGATGAAACCTGAAGCAAGAAAGAACGAAAGCTGGGACGTGATTGATCTAAACGCAGCCAAGAGCTGTGGCTGAGTACCATTCGCATCATTGTGACGCCACATATAGTGGCGGTGCAGCCGGACATGTGAAAACCCCCGACAAAAGTGATTTCGGTCAGCACTCGATACAGTATGGCAGACAAGTCAGGAGCTTCCTTCACGGACCTTTGAAACTACTTGACACAGGCGACCACGAGACGATGGAGACAAAACTATTCACAGAATCAACACTCTTATGGTCATTGATTAGAACACGAACTCATCGGAGTAATGGCTAGCAAGACCCATTGTCCAACGGCAACCGAGGTCATGGTGCTGGTTGTGTTGCCTCCCCGAGGCGAAGCTTCGACGAAACGGGAAGGAAGATCAAATGATCGGCGTGGATCATAATGACGCTTGTCATTCGCAAGTGTAAGTTCAAACACGGCCACTTTGATGCGCATCCCACGGCTGTGGTTTTCTTTATTTCGTGGCCGATCGACTCCGTCTGTACCCGCGGTCCGGACTTCCTACCTGGAGTAGACTCAGAAACATATTCCTCGTCCATCCCTTCGCACAACCCTATCAGAGAGTACCACAGCTACAACACACTTCAGTTGCTCACCACGTCGTCCTCATGGCTTCTCTAGCACGAACAGCACGCTCTGCCGTGAGAGCAAGCTCAATATGCTCACCCTGCCTCGCAAAACAACAGCTACAGAGACCACATGTGCTACGATCAGTACAAGCTCCTCAAGTGTATGCTCGCCTCCATTTTGTACCATGACCAACAGCAGTCCAAGTCGCAATATGTCCACATAGCCATCGTTACTAACAGCAAACCTACAGCTCCCGGCCCCTCTCAACATCAACCCGCCGTCGCGCCGAACCCTACATGCCCGACGATGTCGACACATCCTCACTCCACCCCACTCCAATCACTTTCTTCTCAGAAACAGAGCAAATGCTATGCGACTCAGTCTCCAAGTTCGCAAACGATGTTATAGCCCCCAAGGTCCGTGAAATGGACGAGGCGGAAAACATGGACCCCCAGGTCATTGAACAATGCTTCGAGCAAGGCTTAATGGGTTTCGAGATTCCCGAAGAATACGGCGGTTCCGGCATGAATTTCACCTCCGCGATTATCGGCATTGAAGAGTTGGCACGAGTGGATCCAAGCGTCAGCGTCATGGTCGACGTGCACAACACACTCGTCGTAACCGCAATCCTGAAATACGGTACAGAAGAGAGCAAAAAGAAATGGCTACCCAAACTCGCAACAGACACAGTAGGCAGTTTCTGTCTAAGCGAACCAGTAAGCGGCAGCGACGCCTTCGCCCTAAAAACACGAGCCACAAAGACAGAAAACGGCTACAAGATCAATGGCTCAAAGATGTGGATCACAAACAGCAAAGAAGCAGATTTCTTCATCGTCTTCGCCAACCTAAATCCCGAAAAGGGCTACAAAGGTATCACAGCCTTCGTAGTCGACAAATCAATGAAAGGCTTCAGCATCAGTAAAAAAGAAAAGAAACTCGGAATCAAAGCCAGCTCAACCTGCGTCGTAAACTTCGACGACGTCGAAGTACCCCACGGTAACCTACTAGGCAAAGAAGGCGAGGGCTACAAATACGCCATCGGCCTCCTAAACGAAGGCCGAATCGGCATAGGCGCACAAATGACCGGTCTCGCCCTCGGCGCCTGGGAGAACGCAGCCAAATACGTCTGGAACGACCGCAAGCAATTCGGCAAACTGGTCGGTGAATTCCAGGGCATGCAACACCAACTCGCGCAGGCTTACACCGAGATCTGCGCCGCACGCTCACTGGTTTACAACGCTGCAAGAAAGAAGGAGGCTGGTGAAGATTTTGTGACTGATGCGGCGATGGCTAAATTATATGCTTCACAGGTTGCTGGAAGAGTTAGTGGTCTTGCGATTGAATGGATGGGAGGGATGGGCTTTGTGAGAGAGGGTATCGCTGAGAAAATGTACCGAGATAGCAAGATTGGTGTTATTTATGAGGGAACGAGCAATATTCAGTTAACGACCATTGCTAAGGCGCTGCAGAAGAAGTACACTACATAGAAAGAGACATTAGATGCAGATCATTCGGGGCACATGTGTTCACAGCACAACAATTTATACCATAAAGTACTCGAGGACCCAGAAAGCTTTGAGATCGCGTTGTGACAGATCCAACCCCTTTCAGAACGGTTGACGTCCAACACGGTTTGTACTGTGGCTCAGATGCTGACAGACAAATACATCGACAATAAATGCAAAACCAAGCATGCTCAATTCGAAAAATTGTTCTTTCATAACAATGTTTAAGCATATCCCTTCCAGTTTGACAACCAAGATGCGCATACAGGTAAGTTCCCTCCGCCTTGACTTCACTTCACTTCACTCTCACTCAACCAGCCGGTCCTAAACCTGTTACTCTTCTCTGCATCTCAAACGTCATGCTCGTCATTCGCCCAGTGCTGGTTTCATCCAGCAAATAGCAATCCCTCCTTATCGGTAGACCCATCATGTAGTGATTCAACGTACTTGTTCTGACCGTCCATGCTCGATATCAGTGGCCACCTCAGTACACGTGTACTCATGCAACGTGCCTACCAGCCGCTGAGAAGGCGACCCATATCTACACCGGCACAAAAAGGTGACAAAAAATTCATATAGCACTTACTATATGCAAGCAGCCGCTCTTGAGCTTGAGCTGTCATCCTCCCTGTGGATTTTCGCAATCACACAAGACGATGGGTAATGAATATGGCGCAAACAAATATTGGCAGTAGGACCGAGACACATATGGCACTCGGTCACTGTTAGCAAAGCAAGATACCTTGCCAGTGCTACAGCTAGTATGATTTTAGATAGCGCTCACCCAATCAAACTGTCAGAGGACGGAGCTTTCGCTAGCATAGGGCGCATGAACAGAACAAGATGCCTTGGTACTCGGGCAAGCTTGCGTTAGGTGTTTGCCAATAGCCATAAGCTCAGATAGTTCCCAGCTTCAAAAATCGGGCTCAACGGTCTTTTATCTTGGAGTGGACCCCGGCCACGTGAAAAAATCTGCTGATGCGTCAAAGCCAAAAACGTGATCGAAATCCTCGACATCCATGAAGTGAGGAACAACGTCGAAAGTGTCATCTTGTGTGACTCGTTGTTGACCAAAATTGCGCCGCCAAATCCATAGACTATCGTAGACAATGCTATGGCTGAGTCGAGTCCTCACCGACAGTTTCAGATCTGAAGCTGTTGTCCCACCAAAGGCTTCAGGGTTAGGAAGTGTAACGAAATATGCTAGTACATCGCTGAGTCGACCTGGCAAATCATTGTTTGCAACAGAAGACCTCCTCAATGCCGAAATGGACGAGTTGAGGATCCTTCGTCCGGCAGCTTCATCAAGCGATTGCTTGAAATGGGTATTGGACAGAATTTTGAGCAGGATAAATGGGGCAGCAACGAATTGTTGATAGGAGTAGAAAGGATAGGTCTCGAACACACCGCGACCTTGATGGTCGCGCTCGATCAAGTGCTCTATTTGGGAATAGGCACTCTCGTAGAGCCTAAGGACACGATCTTCGAAACCTGGTGAAGCCGCATCATCAAATAAGGTAAAGGCGTGCAAGTGAGTCCTTGCTGCGTACAGTCGGCATTTATTGGCCACCGATACAGTTATGGCTTGCGACTCCAGTTCGTAGAAATCTTGCTCAAGTAGTTTGTAAAGAGGGAGACGCTCCCTGGTCGGCAAGAGACTTGCCGTATCTGTCGGGTTTGTGGACAAGGCTTGTGTAACACGGTTGCGAAATTTCTCAATTCGCAGATGATACTTCAGGCTTTCATGCATCTCGGACGGTGCAGCGGCGACCACAGGAGCTCCCAGAGACCAATCATTCATGTTATGGGAGAATACGAGGCCGCAGCCGACACTCACACTATGCGCCGCAATGCAGCACGCCGCCCATGTTCTTACTCGTTCCGCATACTCATAAGGTGTTAAGTTGACGGTAAACTTAGTGAAGTCTTCGGGTGTGGTAGGTCGATGCAAACCCAGCTGAGTGCCTATCTGCATCATAATTCCGCTCAAGAGATACGTTGTGTCGGTAGCCGTGCTGCTCGTAGGAAACGGCCAGGAACACAGAAGTATGAGGCTTTGTACGATACTCTTGGACGACGGTAGGATCCGAACCTTGTTCCAGACCAGGTCGGATACGTGTCCGGACAACTGCGATAGTAAAGTTGGGTTGCGTTGAAAACGTCTTGCAGCAACTGAGATAATGGCCCAGAACAGTAGCTCACATGATTCGAAGTAAGCACTAGGATGGATTTCAGGATCAAGGAAGGGCAGATGAGGGTGGTAATCTCTAAAGAAGCTGCAGCGAGTCAGTACAGTGAAGGAAACCAATCCGCATGAACGGCATCACGCACACTCGAAACAGCTCATCAATATCCTGGATAGACAACTGAATGCTGCCCATGGTCCTCGGCTTGGGCTTGCTCGTATTCACCAGAGGCATCTCCTGCGGTAGCTCAACGGAGGGAACCGTGGTCAGCGCAGCAGAGTCAGGAACAAGTAATGTGGAAGTGGCTGGCCTGGCACCTGGCAGCAACGGTGTAGCACCGCTATTCGGGGAGTATATTGAGGGACTGCGCATTTGGCTCGCATTTGTGCTGTTCTCCAAGGCATCTTGACCATCTTCGTACTTGGACAGCTTGTCGCGTAGATGGCGTACCTCCTTCTCAAGCTCGTAGGAAGTCCTGTCGAGTTGTCAGTGCCTGGGTGTCGACAGCATAGGCAATATGTGTACCTTCGCTTTCTAGTCCTCCTGAATGTATCATCTATCTTGCACTCGAGGCCCAGTCTTTTGCATCTTGAGCAAATGTTCGGTCGGTAGGGTTCTGGAACGCTCGCTAGGTCGCATCGAAGCTTCTGTCTTCAGAATCGAGTTGACTAGGACATTCGATGTGCAGAGCGCACCTTCTGTTGCTTGCATTCATTGCAAGCTGAGCCACGGGCAGGGCTGCCAGTATTGCTAGCATACGGGACGTGTCGCCCCGCTCTAGGCGACGGCCTCGACACATCATTCATAGCGCCATCTGATCATTCTGACGGACTTGATGTAGATCTTGTGAAGCTAGCTGTACAAGCTGTAGAGGTGTAAGAATGTCAACGGGCTTTCTTCGGACATGGGGCTGGCACTGCACGGGCTACATCATTTGTCTTCGTTATCTACCTAGGTATCTGCAAAGTCTCAGTTAATACGGGGTAATTCGTTTAGAAAGAACTTGGATTGGTGTGCCGTTTTGGACCTACTTTGATGATTGTGGAGTGATCCTGACTTCGAAATCTTAAGTGCCGAGGCTCGATCCACAGAGTTCATTTTGTCAAGAAAGGCTTCGTATTACAATGGTGGGTAGTAGGTATGGAAAATAGAGGTAATATTATTATGTAGCGCTCCAGCAGATGGTTTTACCTGATCTGTTAATGCAACAATGAACAAACTCCGATCTTGCTAAAATCATTGCATCAGTCGTTCGTAGATACCTGGTCGCCTCGTAATCGTCTTGTGACGACATGAACACCATTCAGTCCTCCTATATCTCAACCACATTCACAGTTGGCGCGTCCTTGGCACTAGTCTTCCGCATGTCAGATGTGACTACCGAACGTCGACGGACGATCTGCGAATCCTCGGGTGCAGTCTCTAGATCCTGGCCCTTGCTATTTCCCTCCTCTTGTTGGAGCGCACTCAGAATCTTTCTAGCCTTCTGACCCTCCTTCCTGGACAGATTCCAAAATACCCACGCACCCCAGGCTTGAGCGCAGCTGAAAAGAAGATGCAGAATCGGAGTAACAGCCTTGAAGGGTATCGTCCACTTGTCCCACAATGAACCCCATAGCCAAAAAACGATGATTGTTTCCAGAGTCGTGCCTGCAACCTCCATAATGGCAACGGACAGGAAAATACGAGACATTAGTCCGTGGAAGTGAGCTGCTCGAGCGGAGACATCTTGGCCAGCAGGCAGCAGCCTATACAGAATCATAGCGACATGTGGCCAGAGTTCGGCGATGACATCGAAAGCTCCCCTATACTAGTTAGCTCGGCCCCGTGTAAAATGCGACGTGAGCGACTTACCAAACAAAGCACATCATGAATTCGATGACAGCATCCCGTTCATGATCGAAGTTCAAAGAAATGGCAACGGCAGTCTGGGCAATAACGATGGCTCCAACATGGTGAGCTGCACTAATAGGGCTGACATTGACACGATAGAAAAGCTCAAACACATACATGACTGTGAACAACTGACTGCAAACGATCATGGTGTCTCCCAATGTCGCGGTGCCGCCAGCTATCCAAGTCGTGTGTGGGTTGGCCTTGCCGAAGGCGATAGCGGTAAAAGGATAAATAGCGGAGAAGAGAAGCACTATCTTGCATGTGCCGGCGACATGATGGTTGACTAAGGACCGGCGCTGGTCCTCCGCAAGTGCCTGGTATTTGGCTTTGTACAACTTCGTCTTCATGAGAAACTTTTCGACAAAGTATAGTCGATAAGCGAAGACCAGTACACATGTTATCGTTAGGATAAGAGCTGAAAAGGGCGCCAGCCGCGAGATCGCTTCGTTGACTAGGTCGTCGATATGAGCACCATGATGGTGGTGAGGAGCAACCACAGTCGTATTGCTGGCGGTGGTATTCGTTGACATTGTGAATGGTATTGATGAACGGTTGCCTCAAGGGCAGAAAGGATGGTTGAAAATTCGCGCTCGGACCCCAAGTGGAAGACGAGTCAAGGGAGAGTCTGGTACGGTGCTCAAAGGCCTACAGTATCTGGTATAAGAGGTGGACCGATCGGCGGGATGTCACTGCAAATGCAGCTGTGAAATGGCTGGCAAGGTCGGTAACCAGGTAGTAGAAGAAAGGCCGAAGTACATAAATGTTTCAAGGTAGGAAGGAGAACAGTTCCCGACTCACGTACTGTAGACGATGATGATTGTGCAAGTGAGCATGTCGAAACGTGACTGTATCCAAATTGCGTTGGTCACCTTGAAACGTTGTCGTTAACTGGTTGCTAAATGTAGCGAGGCGTCGGTAGGTAGTGTTAGAACGAACTGTAAGTTAGAACGCTGTCTGCCGCTTGCGGAGAGTGACATTGACATTGGTGTGATTGAGCAAGAGTGGAGAGGTCGAGGCTTTGCTTCATTACATATTTAGGCATGCAACACTCCTGATTGTCTCCACACAATGCCTCTCTTTCACAGGCGAGACTCCTCCTGTCATACTTGGCATTCCTATATTATGCTGCTGTACTGTACTGGTACGACTTCATGCTACCACCCACGAGCTATCCTACTGCAGTTCTTGAGTTGCGATTTTTCATCTCGAATCAGTCAATCCCATCCAGTTGCAAATACTATCCTTTACCAACGTGTTGCCATTCCTGGATACGACGGAGATCAGTATTGCAAAACGTGTTTCGTTTGGATCACTGTAAGCCACAAAAGGGAGGGTAAAGTTCTAGACGGCGGATCCGTCGCACCAGCTTCCAATCGTTCGTTCTACGGGCATGAGCCGAGCTTAATCACCGCCAAGCATTGACCAGCTCGAAGCTTATTTACGAGCTTATGTCTGCTTTCGTCCTAATGCTCCGTTGAGAGTCCAATCAACACTTTGCGTTGAGCACGTTATTGCCACATCCAGACAGCCCAGACTCTGTGCAATACCACGGCAAGTGCCGTTCATCAATTAGCCTTCAAAATGCTCTCAGCCCATGCCACTCGTGGTTGCCGTCCTGGCTCCAATCACCAAGCAAATTCGGTGCTGACTACCCACTGCTCCTGTTGTATTGAGATGACCTACTGTGTAGTAGAGTAGCAGTCTGAATAGATCAATAGAATATTTGCTTGTTGAGGAACATGAAGTTTAGCGTTTGGTCAAACCTCAATTACCTCGCACAATAAACCGAGACATTGAATTAGAAGTTGGGTGCAATTATTTACCGAGGTACGGTGCGGTACACGTACTTGGGCTGCTGTAGAGTGTGCGCTTGTTTGTTCGAGACCGCTTCCACGAAAGAAGGGAGCACCGTCATCACGAACTCGAGAGTTTAGTGGCGCCCCTCAAGTGACCACCGTCGGCACGACAAGCAACGCTTTGAGGGTGAAGATCGATCGCAGCACTGCTGACGGCAGCATACCCTGAACAAGTCAAGCACAGCCGGTCTCTGAGAACAAATCTGGCAAGCATTAGACGTCATGCTTACAAGCTACTGCAGGTCAATGCACATAAATGCATTCTAAAGCACCCGCTACTGCAGCGTGTAAAGCTGGGGTTATCGAATCTGAAGCACGGCGATTGGCTTGACAGGCACGTAATCTGGCCAGATGCTTGGGAAAGCCATACTCGGTACCAACAGCTCGATTCGTTTGACGTTCAGCTGAAAAGTTTCATGCATGTCGGATGAAGAAACACGGCATATGGCACGTGGCCAATGTGGCACTTCTACCGAAACTCAATTGCGTGATTGCATTGCGCAACGTAGCTCTCAAATATCGTGCTTCTAGTGCAGAATCAGTATCGCTCATCGCTACAGCTCTCCCAAGTAGGAACAAGATAGCTTGTGTTGGTGAACGTACACAGTAAGCTCGGCAATCTTTGGCTTATAAGCGGTGTGGCTGCTTTGGACATCGTCCATAGGGCAAACATCGAGACCTTACGGCGACACCGTGGTTTCCCTTCCGAGACTTACAATTCCCAGTAGCCGGATCTGCCCAAGGGAATTCGATCTGCATCGCAACTGCTTCGTTTCCGCCAAGAACAACTTGAGGCATCTGTCCTTAGCAGTGCAAGTAACCCGGAAGCGTTTGCCGTGCAGTGGCAGCGAGCTAAGGCAGGCCAAGCTCACCTCTGCTTATGCGCCCGTCGACAGGGCCGCGTGGTGGGAGTGTTGATACAGTCTGTTGCTCTTGTGCCAGTTGTCGTAGAGAGAATGTCCAGCCTCCCTTACTCCGGTCGATCGTGACTGACGTATTTCAAAAACATGGGCCAACGGAATTAGCTTGCCGTATCGAAGCAACATAGCGCACCAAGATCGAGCAAAATACTGTAACCGGCTACTGTATTGGTACTTGACCAACACAGCTTACGGCTGTTGTCCTCGATCTTTCTGTGCCACCTTACTTCGACACGCTGAGACTAGCTTCAACCATGGAACAAACTTTGATCGATGATAGAAAGCTTCCTCCGTCTTTCTGAGATTCATCTGGGCGACCACGTTGCATGCTAACACCACGGTTTGAGAGTCTCGATAAGTGTTGGTTATGTTTTGAGGGAAGCAGGGTAAGGAACGACCCACCATCAGGCTGCTGGTGGGAGGCAACCTGTACCTCGTGGTGAGTTGACGAATTATGAAAGGTGATTACCTGAGCACTGAGTAGCCGCAGCAACAGTAGTGGTAAACTGCGCAGGAAGGGCGAAAAGTTGAGTACCCGTATACTGTCTTTCGCTCAGCTTTGGTGAAAGTTGTACTGCTAACCTGGTATATGACAGATAGTTGCAGGTTCTGAGACCGACCGAGTTTGTGGCATTCACTACAATGAGCAATTGATGTTGACCGAAGATATGAGTGCATTACATGGCAAGCACTTCGGCAATCACGCCTCGTAACGCCCCATATCCGGACATGATCTCGGTCTTGGCATCCGAGTCCGCTGACAGAGTTATATATTTATTGAGCAGATTATGCAACCTGAATAAGCAGGTGGTATGGTGCAATGGCTAGCACGCACGCGTCTTGCTTCTAACGACGGGCTTTGGGCTAATGTTCGAGTTACCACTGTCTAGCAGGAAGCAGTCAGATTTCTGGCTAGGGACACAATGTGAGATCCTTGGTTCAATTCCCTAGGTGCCACAACCGGGGCTTAGGTTCTCTTTCTTTTTCCTTTTTTTCTGCTGCTCTAACATTTTGCTCTTTCCGAGGCTGACACTGTGTACTAATCTATATTGATAGGCTCTGGCTACCTATCAATAAGGGTTGCAGCTCTTTTCCACAGCCTCTATATGCGCTTGGTCTCCTGCAGCAGCAGTACGTCATGTGTAGGGCAAAGCACCTTTCGAACGCGCCGCACTGCACTGTCAGTACACTCCACCAGTGGATGACTATAGGTATGGAAGAAAGCTGTGTGCGGACTGCCTAAAATGACAGAAATCGTCAAGGGTCAAAAACACAGTCTTGAAATGGTGATCGCTAAAATCGTAAGAGAAATACCTAATCCAATGCCCCAGATGAAGTGATCATCTGACTCGGGTTGTAGTGGAAGGTAAGTGTTCAAAACATAGGTATAGACCTTCATTCTGTAAAGTTCGCATGCTTATAAGATGATGAGGAGAATTCGGAAGTTCTCTATTTATCGAGCACTTCAGTGACGATATGTGACTGCAGGAGCAGGTAGGTAGTGCCATTCTCATCGAAGGATCATATACAGGAAGCCAGATCTTCACGAGAGATGAATCAGAGCGCACAGCTTACAAATGCTCTTCTGGTCGTTGTTACTACGTGCTATTTCACAGGTTGCGGCTGCTACACCGAGGATTGTCTCTTCCCCAGCCTGGATCTTCTCGCTGGCATGGAGAAAGAGTGGTTTGTCAGATTGAAGAAACACTTTTATATTGCTCTCTATGGCTGCGGGATTAACATCAGACTCCTCGTTCGTGCGGGAGTCCAAGCGTTTATCGTCATACATAGCTTCAACCCAATATGTCGAGAAGTATCCCATACTTCAGCAGGAGTAAGAAGCCTGGTTTGCCAATTGTCACGTCCTGCTAGTATTCTCTTTGGAATTGAGCAACCACCAACAGAACCAAGTATCGTACCAAGATACCCACGGTGAGCCAGATACGCCAGTCCCTAAAATGTAGGTAGCCGCCAAGTCAGTGCTGGTGCCCTCCTGGAGTGGCGACCAAGTCATCCGACACAGTGAGCAATTCTATCACCTATTGCCCCTTGCGAGAGCTCTTCAGTATTCCCTGCGCCACCCGCTTCTTCGCTCTCTTTTTGTTATTGGTTTGATCTTCCAGTCCAGCCATGAACAGCGTACGCTTTCCTCTGACCTGAGCAGTACTTTCCTTCTGCGCTTCAGTCAAATCAGGAGGTTCGTAGTCTACTGACTCTTGCTCACGCTGGTAGGTGATTTTGCCGTTCTGGATCGACATACGAGTCTGAACTTTTACAGCTGGTTTGATGTTCTGCTTCAATGATCGAAGTTGACGGCCGCTGTATCCTTTTGGTGCTTCATCGTCCTCCTCTGCGTGTCTGACTGGTATGCGGCTAGTGGGTCTCAGAATTGCTCGCTTGCCGGCCGACTGCACCGCCGTGAGCTCACCGCCTCCACTGTATGCATAGGCGTTGTCACCATCGCTCTCATCGTCATCGTCGATATCGCCAAAAAATGTGGAGATCGTCGCGGGCAGTAACTCCAAGGTAGCCCCAGTATTCCTGGTCTTTCTCGATCTCTGCTTGTTCGATTTCTTCTTGCTCCTCGTCGTCCTCTTGCTCAGATAACTTTCTCTTCCGTGAGGTAGTCTTTCTCTTCGTTGGAACATCAACCTTCATTTGTCTTGCAGCAGCGACTTTTCTCTTTCTTGGTGCGGCAGGCTTTTTCGAAACAGCAGCTTTCCTCGGAGCAGCGACCTTTCTCTTCCTCGGAGTAGCGGGCTTCTTGGGACCAGGGAATACTGAAGAGCTCTCGCAAGGGGCAATAGGTGATAGAATTGCTCACTGTGTCGGATGACTTGGTCGCCACTCCAGGAGGGCACCAGCACTGACTTGGCGGCTACCTA
>Ga0115854_10153_pt1 | contig 15158 bp, 14 predicted proteins | sample InSIn2SAF170_FD_83868 | JGI IMG/M metagenome (GOLD analysis project Ga0115854, IMG submission 83868)
GGGTATTGCCTACCGCATCTTCAGCTTCCTAGATGTAACTCATGGCTGACTTAGTCTGGTGTGCCCGATAGTCGAGAAGTATGCCTTTATGGACGAATTGGAAACTGGAGGACATTGAGTTTGTGGGCTTCATTGTTGCGGAAGTTTCAGACTGGATACAAGGGTCTTGAAGTTGTAAGTTATCGGGGTTGGTGATTCACTTTGGGAACGACTTTCAAGTGGATTGATTGTCAGTATCGAGGCTCATCTGAAGTTGTCGCCGCACTTGCCAATATGGGAAGTACTGGTTCACCACATGTTCATCCGGAGGGCAGAGTACACATTTCATATAGTCCATCAACCCTCAACTCTGACTCCTTACTCCCGTACTTCACATTCCAGGCCTGCAACAAGGTTTTCTGTTCTGGATTAACTGCTTACTCACTGAAAGCGGAGTGAAGCACATCACCTTGACCATAATCGACCACCATGGATCCATTCTCGGGGGAAAGTGGTAGGTGACATTTCCTCTTCAGCTAAATTGCACGGATTGAGGCTAACAATGCTAAAGAACTCCTCAACATATCCACAGCCTTCTACACCCATGCCTACCAAACAGTTGTCTCTTTCGACACCTCGTCTCTCTCTTCTACCAACAAGCCCCTCGCTCAGACCCTCAAATACCGTGCCCAGATAGCACTTGGCCAGAATCGCGAAGTCGTGTCAGCTTTGTCAAGATCTAACGATGCAGCTTCACGATCACTCGTTTCCCTGGCTAAAAATGATGTTTCTGCAGCACTCGCTCTAGCAGAGTCTTCTGATAGCGAAGATCCGACAGTCCAGATATGCGCCGGCACAGTCCTTGGTGCAAACGGTGAATATGCAAAGGCTGTAGAACTTCTTTCAAAACACCAAGGCAGCCTCGAAGCTGTAGCGTTACTAACACAACTACACCTTACGAATAATAGGACAGATCTAACGCTCAAAGAAGTCCAGGACGCGAAAAGATGGGCACAAGATTCACTATTGTTTAACTTGGCGGAGGCCTGGACAAACTTGAGGGTTGGAGGGCAGGAGAAGTATCAGAGTGCGTATTATGTGTTCGAGGAGCTGGCAAGCGCTCCAGGGGGTCAAAGTCCTACGGCCCTGGTCGGACAAGCGGTTGCGGAGTTACATCTAGGAAGGGCGGAAGAAGCGGAGGCTGCTCTTAATCAGGTCTTGGAGAGTGAGAATCCGGATGTCCAGGCAATCGCAAATGCGATTGTGTTGCAGTATGTTCTTGGTAATGGCAACGCGGAAAGGACGACGGAGTTGAAAGGCCTTTTGAATCAGAGAGATGCTGAACATCAACTGTTAGCTGACTTGAGAGAGAAGGAGACCATGTTTGACACTGCCGCATCGAAATACTCGGCGAGGGTTGCATCGTGAGAATGCTAGCAATTGGGATGAACTACACTCATGAGAATGACCTAATGAAATACACTGACCCCGACGTCAGGGTTTGATTGTTCACAACGGCTGCCAGAATTATTCATATGCGCGACTGGGTCAGCAATGATCCAGGCCAGGCTGCCTCGAAAAGCACCACTTTCACCAGGAGGACGCTTACAAGTGAAAGGCTTATATTCCAGTACCCAAGAATATAGTCAACAAACAACACCAAAGCTGGCTATGCGAATTAGTTGCTGATCATCGTCCAGTTGGCCTAATGGGTTAAGACGGGTCACCCCCGAGTGGTGATGACTTAACTTTGACGAAAAGATGTTCGAATTAGTTGCTGATCAACTTCACCGGCCATATAACCCCGGGTGTTCGATATAGGTAGTTGTTTATGACCTGTCGATCTTCCCGAAGGGTAGTAGAGCTTGAGAGAGCTTGTTTGACCTACCTTTTGGTGATGGTGATAGTGTGGCTGACTTTTTTGTTGCACATCGGAGTACCAGGGAGTGAAGAGTTAGTAAGTATGGTGTAGCAAAAGATAAATGAAGCATTGACATCCTTGTGCGAATCTTTCTTTTTTTGGGTCATGCCTTGTGGATATTTCTGCATTTCATTTCAAGTGAACAATTGTTTGGCACAGATCTCTTATGGCAACCACATCTGTCTAGCAGATTACGAAGACTGTTTGACAACCATGCCATATATTTGCCAGGGTATTGCCTACCGCATCTTCAGCTTCCAACTCAGCACCGCGCCGTTATTCGTGCTTCGAACACGAAGGCAATCCACACGAAGATACAACTCCCACAACATAACAAACTCGCTTAGATACTGGTGTCGTATGGTATGGCGGTCAACGTCTCGATACCCTCCATCTTAACGGTTCGTGCATCCCTCGGCATCAGCGGTTGTCGCTTCAATAGCAAGCTCTCACCCTTCTCCTTAGCCTCCTTCCTCTTTCGCGCATTCTCCTTCACTCTGGTCAAGAACTCTTCTCTCGATCGCGATAGCGAGATGTGTTCGACTCTGACGTTGACTCGCTTCTCGAGATAACGGTTGCCGACTTTCTTGTAGATGATAATGCCGACGGCGGATTTTGTGACGTTGTAGACGACTCCGGTTTTCCCGTGGTAGACTTTGAATGGCATACCCTTTTGGACGGCACCGTTTACTTTGATGTCGACGATGTCTCCGACCCTGATCGACTGCTGTTAGTTCTTGATCCATATGGCGGACGTGACGGAGGCGCTCACTTGTATTGTCGTAGATAGGTGGACAGGTTAATCACACCCTTCTGTCTGAAGTTTCGCGAGAAAGCATACTGCGCATTCAAGTCAGTCACCGTTTCTCGTATGTCGCTCGATTAAACGTACGCGGGTACCGCTTCGAAGACCACGAGCGTGACCCATCTTGACTACTGTCGAAAATGGTCTGAAATGATCGTAAAAAGTTGAATGTCGGGCGGTGGTATCTTTCTGTTGGTCATCGTGGTGCGTTTCGAAAACCCGCAGTTTGGTTTGCTTGGCGCACAATACACAACGCCAAGACTTTTCGCACCCTCCAACGTGCGACTCCTCTAATCGCGGATCGCAAAATCAACTTCAACATCTGCTTTGTTGTCGACAATACATTGATTGCGCTGGTCGATAATCGCAATCATGGCTCCAAGATCCTACTCAAAGACCTACAAGGTCCCTCGTCGACGTAAGCAACCATTCCTGTGCCTTGTCATCTACTTAGTATACTAACAATCGGTTACAGCATTCGAGTCAGCTCGTCTGTACGTTCCTCCAGGCCACTGAGCAGTAGCTTGTCTCTGCTTATGTCTATGGTATCCCTCTAACATCTCATCAGCGACTCCGAATTGAAGATCGTCGGTGAATATGGTCTACGAAACAAGCGAGAGGTGTGGCGTGTCATGCTTACTCTATCCAAAATTCGACGTGCTGCTCGGTATGAAACATGACAGTCACCACACACTACATAATCGCTAACGCAACCAACAGACAACTTCTCACTCTCGATGAGAAAGACCCCAAGCGTCTCTTCGAAGGTAACGCCCTCATTCGACGTCTCGTTCGAGTCGGTGTCCTCGACGAATCCCGCATGAAGCTCGATTACGTGCTCGCCCTCAAAGTCGAAGATTTCTTGGAGCGACGACTACAAACCTGTGTCTACAAGCTCGGTCTCGCCAAGTCTATCCACCACGCTCGTGTCTTGATCAAGCAGCGACACATCCGAGTTGGAAAGCAGATTGTCAACGTCCCTTCGTTCGTGGTACGATTGGACAGCCAGAAGCACATTGATTTTGCTCTTACTTCTCCATTTGGTGGTGGGCGACCTGGTCGTGTGAGGAGGAAGAAGGCTAAGGCTGCTGAGAAGGGTGCCGATGGTGAGGAGGGTGCTGAAGATGAGGAGGAATAGGAGTGTGCGTGAAGTTCAACTTTGTCTCAATCTCTCGTTCTGCCTACCTTGCTGCGGCCACCGGTTGAAAAATGATAGTGCAACAGAAGGCAGCTACCATGTCTCTAAGTTAGCATATACCCTGCATTATATGATGACCGTGGGGTTATCAAAAAGGAGACCGCGAAGACTATGCAATCTCGAGAACGCATAAGCAATTGCAGGATCACCAATACCAGAATTTCAAACAATCAATTCGTTCAAAACGCCGTTTGCAAGTAGGGTATCATATGCTTCGTAACTGACTCATGCCATCTCTCATCCAACTCAAAACGCCGAAGCCGTGTGCTTGCAAATCCATAATCGCAAACCACAGTAGAAAACTCCTCACACTTCCACACCCAGCAACCCCTTCAACACAACCTCACTACTCAAATACCACCGCCCCTGCTCCTCCAACAAATCCCTCCCACCCTCCTCCTTCACCCTCCGTGCATCCCTAGCCAACCTAGTAATCTCATTCCTCCTCACCTCAACATCTTCCAATTCGCGCTCCGCCTTCTCACACTCCCTCACTTTGCGCTGCATATCCATCTCCAGCTCCTCAATGCGCGTCTTGAGCTCTTCATTTAATCGCGTCTGCTCCTGAATTAACGAACCCGTCTCTTCAAAGCCCAACCTCATCCCCTCATTCCCATTCCCACCCTCAGTCTCCATCTCCACATCCACATCCATCCCTTCAACCTCCCCAACCCTCTTCTTTAGTTCCTCAACCTCCGCCTCCAAAGCCTGCACCTCCCCCACCAAACCCTCTAATTCCCCGACCCGCCTCCCGACACCTTCATACCCCATGCTCACGTCCCTCGCCACCATCTCAATCTCCCCAACCAACCCCTCCGTCCCCCTCTTCTTCCCCTGCAGACTCGCTTTCATGCCCACCAACCTCTCCTCAAGAACTGCATTATCTTCAGCACTGGCGATGGTATCGGCGTCGCTACCGACGATGGAGCGCAGGTATTTCTCTTTGGTCACTTGTTCGAGGTAAGAGAAGCGCAGTTTTGAGAAGAGGGACTTGTAGTGTGTTAGATCTGAGGTGAGGGTTTGTGGTGTTGGTGTTGGTGCTATTTGGCTTGCGGCGCTTGTTGTGCCATTGCTTTGTGATTGGGACTGTGGGCTTTGATTGAGGAGTGGTTCGGCGAGGGAGAGGATTGAGAGGGGGGCTGTGGTGCGTTGGGTTTGGATTTCGGTGAGGAGTTGCGTTGCGCGGTCGGTGGACATTGTGGGTGGTTGGTTGGTTGATCAGTTGCGCTGTGGTTCGTTTTTTGCTGAATGGTCTATTTTAGGGAATGGAAGTTGTGTGTTTCTTTGTTGCTTGCTCGCTTCGATGGTGCGGTGTTATGAGTACGCGCGGGATATTTAACGTGAGTTGATGGCGTAGGTGAATATGGTAGGATATGGGAAAGGGAATGCCAGATTGGGAAAAGTGTAAACAATATTCCGGGACTAGCGGGGTTTTCCCACTCTTGAAAGTTATGTAATGCATAGTATGTTGATACTTGTGTAGGTATATACATACACATACTGTGCAGCTAACGCCAAAGTTGATATGCAGCTCGAAGACTACATCTATCCACACATTATACCGTGGGGCATCTATATTTTCAGCTCCGCCGCCTTCACAATAGCCACAGCCATTTCATCAGGCTTAGTAAAGAAAGGACTATGAGCCGCATCCACAGTCTCGGTCCTTATCGTCACACCCGCACCACCAGCCCACTCCTTGACCATAAGTTCCTGCACAGCAATTGGAATCGCATTGTCTTGCAAACAATAGAGGTATGTACTCGGCACAGTCCTCCACATAGCATGCTCAACCTTGCTATGAAGCGTCTGATAGCTATGCGGTCTGAGTTTAGCCACCCATTTTCTGACCATGTCCTGTGGCATATCGTTGTAGAAGATCTTCTCTGGTGTCATTGGATTGATCTCTGTCTTGTCATCTGAGACATTATACCATGGGAGATCGTTGCCACCGAAGGCTCCTTGCAGTGATTGCCCAACGGGGATGAGGAAGGAGCAGCAGAAGAACATGTGGGTCACGCCACCGGGTTGGCCAGCTGCTTGACGGGATGAATAATCAAGACCGTGAACTGCGTCGGAGGTGGGAACTCCACCGTAGGAGTGCACGACCATCACCACCTGTTGACCAGCTGAGACAGCTTTCGTGATGTGCTCACGGATAACGGCGACGTCGGGTTGGAAGTCTTTTAGATGAGTTGTAGGACCGACAGATGCAAGGTTGACATAGTCGATGTTGTAGCCATTCGTACGAAGGCGATCACCCACATCGAAAAAAGCTTCAGGGCCATGCCAAGCACCGGGGACGAAGATTATGGTAGTGTCGAATGGAGAGGACATGGTGAGCTTGCTTCGTCGAGTGGAAGACAACAGGTTCGGTGGTGAGGTAGGTCAAGTAAATACATTATGGGAGCCCGCGTTAGTAGAGTCGGCATGACTGAATAGGTACGGCGACCCATGTAGAATTAATTTGAACTTGAAGGTATGTTAACCGAACCGTCAAACTCAAATATAAACTACCCCGCCTGATGGCGGGAGTAGAGTTGGTGATACACATAGAGCCGACGAGCATTTTTGATAGCAAAGTTCATATAAGGAACACTGCATGAAGCTACGAGCCACATCCAAATCCGCAACTCGGCTAATGCACCTGGGATCTGGTTTTTCTGATTGGCAGGCACCGCGACCTTTACCACATTCGTACAGTCTCCCGTACCTATCCCGAATTGCGGATATGGGGATGAAAATTGTCGTTGCCCTCATCCGATGTTGAACAAGCTTCATGTACATACTATCTGCACTCCAAGGCTACGCTATCACATGAACTGGTAGCCTCGATTTTATAAGTCTGGTTAAGCATGAGGAGCTAGAAGGCGGGTGATGAGGTGACAGATTAAAGGTTCGTGAGCTCGAATTGGCAGAATAATGCCTGGAAGAACTGTACAGTACTGTAATCAATCTCCGTCGCTTATAGACAGTGCTGCGAACTGGTTACGGGCACTAGCAGAAAAACTTGAATACTCTTCCGCCCTATCCTTCCTGTCTTGTTCCTGTGTCCTATTTAATGATAGGTCCGCTGCAGATGTTGTATCCAACTGGTCATCAAGGATATCTTCGACCTTCCAAGCAACACGCTCTGCACCTTGCCGTGCACCAGCGAGGTTCGCAGCACCTGGGCCCAGGCGCAAAGCAGCCATTCCGCCTGTGAAGAAGCATGGCACATCATCGCTCCACGACAAGTCTTCACTGATCAATGGAAGGCCGCCAAGTGTTTCAAGCGGATGGTTTTTTCGTAGAGATTGGAGGAAGGGTATATTTTCGAACTTCGGAGGATTACCCGTGGCGTAAACAATGTGGTCAACAGGCGGTAAGGCTGTTATCTCGGGTGAGATATTCAGATGTGTCCAGGCTTTGTGGTTGGCATCCCAGACGCACGAGGAGTCCATTATGAGTTCGGTACCAAGGTAGATGCTCAGTCTGTTGTTTTGCACGTGTTTCTGTAGGATCTTGTGAAACGGAGGATTGATGGAGCCACCGTCCCTAGCTTCTCGAAACATCTCAAGCCTTTCTTCATCGGTGTCAGCAGACCAGAATTCTGCCATACGGTGGTTCCTGGTCTTGGTGACCCAGGAGAGGTCGACATCAAAATGCTTGACTTTGAGCTTGGGGCTGCGAATGAGAAGGTGGACTCGAGAGACATTGTGCCTGGCAATGAAGAGATCAACTAGTTGAGCTGAAGTGAGACCACCACCGACAATGAGAACATTTGTTGGCTTTCTGCAGGCGACCTTCTGTTTTATATGGCGAGGAAGGGCGGTCCCCTCTGGTTGGAAGCAATGTATAAAACTCCCTGAATCCAGTGGCGTTGTCGCCTGCAAAGGGCAAGGTACTTTTGGTGGTCCTCCCGCACCAGTCGCAATGATTACGCATCTGCTAAAGACCTCATCAACATCGGTTTGGATAGTGAATAGCCCATGCTCTAGGTTGGCAGGCTGTTGATCGTATCCAATGTCTAGAACTCTCCTGCTTTGAACAACTCCTCGTAGATTATACCGATCAATGATGCTTTCACAATAATCCTCGAACAGACTGCTGGATGGTGTGAAATAGTCGATCTGATCTCTACCATCGACCCTGAGGTGATGTGCGACCTTCTTGCGTGTCCGTCTGCTTTTCTGTTGCTTTGTTTCATGCTTGCTAAGCTCTCGTCCTACCACATTAGGAATTTCACGCAGTTCGTCAGGTCTTTCTTGCTCATGAGCAAATGCAAGTAGGCCATCTCGATCCCGTGGATCCGGATGAAAGAACAGTGGACTTCGCAAGTGGGAGATCTTCAATTCTGCAAACCGCTGTTTCCAATTAGACAACCACTCATTCGAGTTTGAGTCAAGGACCACAATTGATGGCTTGTGATCTTGTGCCAAAGATTGACCTTCAATTTCGCTGCCATAACCACTGTCGGTCGAGACCTTCCGCTTCTTGGTTTCTGACTCTAAGGAAAATGCTTGCCGTTTGTGCTTCCTCCAATATCTAGAGTGTTCCTCATTAGTAAAGAGTGCTGAGGGAGTCTTCTCCCTTAAGCGCGCAGCAACAGCTAAACCACACGGTCCAGCACCGATGATGGCAACATCGTAGAACATTGTAACTGAAGTGGAATGCACAGAAAAGGTATGTCGAGCTGTCCTGCCGAATGGTTCAACGACAAGATGGAAAACATACCTAGACGGGTTCAAGGACCAAACGGTACGGGGAAGATGTATTGGTACCGCTAAGGTACTCAACCTTCCTGACAAGGTATAGATTCAGATACATGAGCACCGTTATAGTGGTGTGTGTGTGCATAGTGGAGCACATTGACGATTGATCGAGGACCTTAAGGAAGTAAACGCTTGCCAAGTGGTCGCAGCCTTATGCCCATAACGCTGTATGTCATGATCACCTAGGCTCTCAAAACATCGAGCAGTATCTGTGACCTGAACCGTTTGAATCTGATCTTGTTGACATATCACGATGCTGGCCATGAGGGCCTACACCAGAATTGGTCTGATGTATCAAAGGTGGTGTTCATTACCCATCGAGCTGTTGGACCTCAGTATATGCTTCTGACGGCCTGCACTTCCGATGAAAGGAACCTCTTATTGTACAGGGGTTGAAATGATTCTCGACCGTCGCCAGGAATGTCACGTCGAATGATGCACGATCGTTGGGTTGCAGACCTCACGGAGGTGGTTGATTAAGTACGGTACAGCAGAGAGACCATTAGTATGGAGCACAAGCCAGCGATACTCAAAGTGACCGCCTCTGTCCCAGCTCGTTGTGCAATTCTGAAACATCTTGAACTTACAGTACTTTGACAATGTGGTACTCAACTGGCTGTTGCCTCAAGTAGCTTTCTTTATCAAAATCCATAAATCGCCAACCTTTCAGACACAAAGAATTAATACCTTTTCATACGATCATGGGATGTAAGGATGCCGTTACAGCCAGAAATTTCATCAAAAAAAACTTATGAGTTTCATGAGACTTGATCTTATTATACCCTGGTAGTCAGCCCCGTCTTGACTCGACTTCGAAGGGTCAACAAATCCAATGTTAAGCCAAGCACAAAATGTAATGAGAACAATTTCTATCTTCTACTCGCTTGATCATCGCCGTCAGTCAGTCATGTACTTCATACATGTAATCGGCATTGGTACAACAATCACAGCTTCGGTCCATACGCCTCAATTTCCTCAATCTCAAGTGTCTTCCGCACCGCATCTCTCTTTACCACCTCCGCCACCAAAGCAGCATACTTCGGATACTTCACCGCCATATCCAACCCCTTCATACAAGCCCACCTCCAAAAAACATACAAGTAAGCATCCACAACAGTAAACCCATCCCCTACCGCATTTACACCCTTCAACCTCCCCTCCACAGTGTCGTAACACTCCACAACCGTCTTCAAAGCCTTGTCTCTCACAGCAGGAAACAGTTCCTCGTCCTCAATATATCGACCAGGCCTCAACAGCCCACCAAAAGCTTGACCATGCAACGTGCCAGAGATCCAATTCATCCACTCGTAGCTTCGGACGATATCAAGCGGTGTGCGGCCCAGGAGATGTCGGTCCGCATCGTCGAGTTGGGCTAGAGCGGTGAAGATGGCGGGCACTTCGGTGATGATATCGTCGTCTACGGAGAGGACGGGGACACGGCCTTTGGGATTGATTTTGAAGAGTTCTGGCGGTGCGCCTTGTAGGACTGCTAGAGGGTGTGGTTGGTAGGGGAGATTGAGTTCGTTGAGGATGATGTGCGGTGCGAGGGAACAGGCGCCGGGCGCGTACCAGAATTTGATTGATGGGGGCATGGTGAAGAGGGATGATTATGGGGTTTTCGGAGTAGTGATTAGGTATGCTGCTAGGATCTACAACTGGTGTTGACGCAGAGATTGATGGTGTTGACTGCTTGTTCGTAACTGGTGGCGACCTGGATCTGTGGCCGGACTTTTGTCGAATCGATGCACCATAGGGCTTATTATAGTCCTTCCGTTCTCTATATCGGATTGTTTCATGGATGCACGGGGAAAGGTTGCTCCGATGATCAGTCAGCAGTCCAGGGAGTAAGGCACACCGACTCTGCATGGTCAGCATGTTCAAGCAGTAGTGGGTTGGTTTGTCAAGGCCGTAAATCTATTTATGTGCGAACTACAGGCATTTCCACCGCTGTTTCAACAGTGTATTCTCAAGATTGTAGATCACTTACAAAGCATCACAAAATGAGAAAGAAATTGATTCCCACTACCATCAAATTCTTCAGAATAGACCACACTCTCTCTACACGCATTCTGCACCCGCAAGCAAAGGACATGTGGCATGTGCCTAGTTCTCCCTGCTCTTCTACACCGCCGGAATCTGCAACTCTGGTACCGTATATCACTCCGATGATACTGCCCTACTTCACAAGCCAAAACTGCACCTGCCGCCCTTGTCGTTCCAAAGCACGAAACTTCTCCTCCAACTTGGCATACAGCCCACGGACAGCCTTAACCTCTGCCGTCGAAAACCGTGGTGTCGAAATAGATCGTCTCCAAGCCATGACTTCAACCATACGACGAGACGGCGTCTTGACAACAATCTGATGAATCTTCGCATCGCCATTGCAAATCTTCTCCACAACCTTCAATGTTTCAACACAGGCTTCCACCAAGGCACTATGCACACACGCTGTTTGGTCGCCAAAGATAAGTACACGCTTGTTGTATCGAGATCCTAATCCGAAATTGACGTGGCAACTGTTGTGTTTGTACTGTGCGTTGTTCATCTTGTAGTCGATAGATGCTACCAGGGTGTTTCCTTGAACTTTCATCTTCCATTCATCAGGACCAGTCATGACGACAGCTTGTAGATGGTTGTACTGTTTGTGGCAGTTGTAGAGAATGATGTCTGGTTGTTCCTTTCCTTGGACTAATGCCTTTTGCCAATGGCTGTAGACTAGTGGGATGAATTGCCGATCGTTGTGTTTCACTGCTAAATGAAGTACAGGCATGGTTGCAGAAGCTTGACGTTGTCTGAGGTGCTGCCGAAAAAGTGGTGCTAGATGACAAGCAGTGTAGTGTAACTGCAGGAATATTCTGATGTTGACTGTTGCAAAAGAGATACATGCTTATAGCAGTACATATATGCTTGAAATTTGTTCGCTGTGATCAGCGTGTGTGAGACATGTAGTAGATCGTTGTTCGAGATTCGGACAAGTGCATGCATGCTGCCTTTGTTGAAGTTGTGAAATAAAGCCGGGGAAGACGGGAGAGCGCACCGGAAGTACCATGGTTTTGACCTCACAACCATGGCATGATCATGAGAAACATCCTTTGCAGATTGCGGATCGAAATTCTCCCCGACGCTTGCTAGCCAGGGAGCACTTGTTCCGGTGATGGCAAGGGAACAATGGAAAAGTATTTGAGGTCATATTAGTGCCATCGGTTGGCTATTCGATTTTGATATATGATACACTTCGCTTAATAAATCGCTTCCAACAAATATACAACGCCAAAGACTAAGAAGGCGATGGCTCCGCCCATAGTTACTGCATAAAGTCGTTAGCGAAAATGTACCATCAGATACGAAAAGCGACTTACCAGTTCTCAAGCTCACTTTGCCTGCAATAGCCTTACCACCTATTACCGCAACACCAGTACAAATAGCATGTCCACCTACCGCACCAGCTGTGACCCACCAGTAGTCCGAACCAGCAGCCATGGCGACAGTAGCTATTTGACTTCGATCACCCCATTCTCCCAAAAATGTCATAACAAATGTCTGTACCCATGCTGGGCTGAGTAGAAAACTGAACAAGTTATACACGCCTGCTGAAATATTCTGCAATGTGGGACGGCGCGACGGAGAATTTGCGCGTGATGATGATTCTGAGATGGGCGATTCAGGAGGTGATGGTAGTCGTCCATCTGCTCTGCCCTTACGAATGCCACCCCGGCCAGATTCGAGAATGTACGGAGAAATGGATGACCTTCGGCGTGACCGTCTCAAAGCTTCGTGTTCCTTTTCCTCCAATTCTTGCTCGACCTCCTTCATTTCTTCGCTAACACCTTCGCCAGGGTCAATGTTACGTGCTTCAAGAAGCATTTTGATCCCAAAGACGAGGAAGAGGCCAGCGGCAAGGAAGTTCGTGAGCCACTTCGGGATAAGAGTTGGAACTGCATGACCAAGAACAGCAGAGAGAACCGTCATGGTGATGAGAGCTGAAAATGCAGCAGTAAACACAAGCAGTCTATCATGTCGCATGGCCATTAAGCATGCCACGAGGAACGTTTTGTCGCCAATTTCCGAGAATAAGATCATGGTAAATGCCAGGAATAGCGAATGTAGAGGCTGTACTATATCTTCCTTCCCTGAAGGCGTTTCAACATCTGATCGAACTCCGGACGGATCGCTTGACAATCGATCGCCATTCGGAGGACTGATCTGATCTTTTTGCGATGACGGGTTTTCAGGGTGAGGTATCGTATGTGGCCTGCCAGGCAGATCTGTTGGCTTCTCAAGAATTCTCGACTCGTCGTCCATAACGGTGGCTGATGGCTCATCGTGAGAGTCCGTGCCTTTAAGCTTTTCTTTCTCGCTGTGTGGTAACGGTGGCTGCTCTTTTGGCGCATCTGGCCTTTTCTGATCGACGCTTATGATTTCCTTGTTCTTGCTTTTTTCCGTGATGCCGCCTTCAGTCCCTCGAGTGCCCTCGACTGGCTTCGATCTGCTCTTGTCGTCCATGACGCCTTCGTTGCTCTGTGGTATCGCTTGGTCACCTTTGATCTCCTTCAACTTTTCATGGCTGGTCGATGGCACTTCGACGTGCTGGTCATCGTCCATCGAAATCTTGGTCTTTTTCCGCTCCCGCTCTGCACTCGTCTCAACCCAGGGACCTTGGTGTGGAATACCATCTTTTCCATCGACAGGCGCATGTTCTGTACCTATGGGGTTCGGTTTGCTGCCAGATCTTACACTCGCGTCATTTACATCCCTTAGATTTTTGGCTTCCGCAGATGCCGGTGTGGCATGAACCGACGCAACAACCGCAAGTAACGAGAGAGCGCAGAATAATCGTCGCCTCCGGTCGAATCTCATTGCTGCCACTCTGGAAAGCAATGGCTGAACAATTCGTTGACTATCGACCTAGCGTGGATGTATGTAGTACTGGGGTTGCGCACGGCACAACGATGAAATGTAGTGATTGTAGCCCACTAAGTCGAAAACTAACAGTAGAACGTCAAAAGAAGGGCAAAGCAGCAAAACGGTTCGCGAGTAGAAGTATAGATCAAGTTCGTGTCAATGAGCGTTGTTGTCCCCTTTGCCTCTGCTGCTGAAACTCGAATAATCTGGGGAGGCTCGGGAGGCCTGCGTCTTACTGCCAAGCCGCTGCGTACGTGCAAGGACGGTGCAAACCACTAACCAATACGGTGTAGGCACGATCCACCAAATCTTTAATTCTCCTGACCCCTTTTTAAACAACCATTTTTGATTGGCTAGGTTGGAATGGATATGGACAATCAACCAAATTACAGACGTCGCGTGACAGCATCAAGCCAGGTAGTACCTATGAAGCAGAAAAGACCGTTGGAGAAGACTAAAAAGGCGCGAGTTCGTTGAACTGTCCTGTGGGTGGCTTTACTTCCAGCAAGAACGTGAAGGTTGAAATGCTGGCATAAGCTGGCCTACAATATCCAATTCACGGTCGCTATCGCAAGGAATCCGTCTATCTCGCTTTCCGGATCATGCTCCAACTACACCTCATTCCAACACTTTACCAGCATCCCACTCCCGAACTTCGCCTTTGCGTAACCACCTGACGTCTTTCTCGTCTGGCAAGCGGCGTGAGTCGTTGAGCAAAGTCTCCTCCCATTTCGCAATCTCATGTTTGTCAAAGCCAGCGTCACGCAATCGAGCAGTTTGATTCTGCTTCCATTTTGTTCGATCACGTAGTGCCTCGAGTGCCATGTCCCAATCACCATTGACCTCATGGTCAGAACTTAGAGACACGTCGTGGGTTGGGTCATAGTCCGCTGCAAAATGGGCATCAATGGTGGATCCTTGTTTGTGCGCCCCTCGTCCACGCACGCGGATCTTCTCATCGCGTTGCGAGTGTGGTGCAAGCACTTCCTCGAGGGGATCGGTGCTGTCGGTTGACGTGCTTGGACGGCGTTTCTTCCGCAATATATTACGTCGACTATCGCGGGCAGTAGATTCTTCCTTGTCTTGGACCGTGTAGCTTAGGGATTGGGATCTGCTGGGGCGCGCCTCTGATGGTGAGAAAGCTCGTTGCTTCTTCCTGCGCTCGTAGGATGTCCTGCTGTCCTTATCAGCATCCTTCTCATACCGCTCTGAAGGTGGAAGCCGCACATGATGGCTCTCGGACACATCACGGCTTGCGCTCCTACGGCACTTCGTTGGTCTTTCCGAGCGAGCAGCATCTGCAATATCTCTTGACAGTCTGCTCCTCTTCGAATCAGCTGACTCCTCAGTGCGCCGCCTCTTTCGACGATGCTCATCTTTGGCCTGCAAGGCTCGAAGACGCTGCTCTGATTCTAACTCTTCCTTTCTCTTCAGCGCAGCGTTATGTTGGTCCGCCTCGCGCACGATATGACGCAGAAACCGAGTGTTGGAATGAGGTGTAGTTGGAGCATGATCCGGAAAGCGAGATAGACGGATTCCTTGCGATAGCGACCGTGAATTGGATATTGTAGGCCAGCTTATGCCAGCATTTCAACCTTC